>Ga0214201_1000040_pt1 | contig 57648 bp, 65 predicted proteins | sample TroBogEpilimnion_32_FD_153039 | JGI IMG/M metagenome (GOLD analysis project Ga0214201, IMG submission 153039) | Freshwater microbial communities from Trout Bog Lake, WI - 29MAY2009 epilimnion | ecosystem: Environmental > Aquatic > Freshwater > Lake > Epilimnion/Euphotic zone | place: Trout Bog...
CACCCGGTCATGTTCGAAACCTCCCAAGGCATCTTGCCCATCGAGATCTCCGGGGACTTCACGGTCGCTACGCCAGAGAACTGGCCCGCGGGAATCGCTGCCGACCTACCGCTCGCCGTGAACTTCGGGCACGTCCCACTACCCACCGGCCAGCGCTTTGTCTGGCGCCTGCTCATTGACGGAGAAACGCCGAGCGGCGGCACCGTGAGCTTCGCCACTCGTCCGGCCGCTAACTAAACAGACGTGGTCACCCCTGGTCAGTTGGCTGCCAGTGGTACCAAACCCAAGCCATGCGCCCTACGAGTACGGCCAGGTACACCCCGCAAGCAATGCGCATCCCGATGTCGCCGCGGCTCATCACCAGCTCGGCGGGTATTGCTCCGAAGATCACACCCACAACCGACATGACGACGAAACGCTCGATCTTGTCGCTCGTGGCGAGTGGTTGGCGGCTGCTGGGCATTGGTCTCTCCTGAGGTCTTCACATACCTGTGCATTCGCTCGACCCGCTTGGCCACCGTTTCGCCATTCGCCGTATGCGCTCCCACCACCTCCTCACACCATCCGGTCAGAAAGGAAGTTCCATGTCCCAGTCAAATTCTCTCCCCGTCGACTTGACCTTTGCTCACGAGTTGGCCATCGCTACTGATGGGCTCTTTGGCCCTGATCGCCTCGAGAACCCCACCACGACCTTAACCACCCTCCTCGCCGGCCGCGACGTCGACCCACTCTTCACCACCATGCTGGTTGCTGTTTCTCGCATGCTGCGCTTCGAACTCGCCGACGACGACCCCGAGGCCTTCATCCGCCACATGCGACACAGCGTGTCGCTCGCCATTGACACCATCTGGAACGACCACGCCGAAAGCAGCCACGAGTTGGCCCAAGAACTAACCCGCGTCGCCGTCGATGGGGATGCCAAGTTGGACACCAGTGTCGACCGCTCGATTGCGGTCGCCTACCTCGTGACGTTGCTTAAGGTGGCGACGGGCATTTCGACGATATACTCCAAGGTCCACGAACTCGACGAACCCTCGTGGCTCCTTCGTACCTGCTTGGGTGTCAACGACGACCCGTCGGTGCTGTTGATTTAAACAGGCTCGCGCCCGCACCTGTCAGACGAGTCGCCTACGCGCAGACACGTTGGCCGACAGCTTGCCCAATAAAGGTCACTGAGCCGGTCGCCGCCGAACGCCCCGCCGCAGACTCGCCCAGAATCAGGTAGCGCTTTCTTTAGTGCAAACGCTGTTTGCCCAGAGCTTCTGCGGGAACTTCTAACGGGTAGCGAAGCAGCGACGCCAAGTCGCCCTTGGCTGGCTGGTACTCAACTGCCGCATCTATCTGGCACCCAGCGCAACGCAGCCACACTCCCTCGGCGATGAACTTCCATACTCGCCAGTCGTGAGCGCACGAACTCTCGTCAGTCAGTCCACTTGTCGCCTCGTCTTGCGGTGCCAAGTAGAGCTCGACCGCGCGAGCGAAAAACGCCTCTCTCGCCGAGTCTTCTCCGGCGTGGTACAGCCGCGCGAGTTCTACGAGCTTTGGGTCGTTTGAAGGAGCTTCGCTGACTCCCGGACACTTGCGGCACGGCAAGAACGCCACGTGGCGCGCACAGACCCACGTCGAGTCATCTGAGTCTTTGCTGGCCATCCCCACGAAGGCTTCCCAGCCCTTGTCGGCTGCCTGGCGCGATCCGGTTACGCCGCCACTGGTCACGATCTCTTCGATACTGACGATCGTCGAGGAACGGCGCCATTCTCCACGAAAATTGCTCGCATAAATGCACTCACCAACCGCCAGACCTTCGATGAACGTGTACCAAAATGGCTCGCCGTCACTCACACCAGCTGGCCCGAATCCAAAGTCCGTGGTCGCGGTCCACTCTCGACCCGTGGCCCCGCGGCGCGTGATCGTGTGGGCGTCTAAGTCCAAGAAGTGCTGGGTGCCGTTGCGCGTGGCGAGGACGTATCGACCGCTGGTGGCGTCTTGTAGTGATTCGATCATTGGCTCTCCTGAGAATTCTTGTGAGTACCTATCGGTTCCGAACTACAACCGCCATGCACTCACCCGCTCATGAGTGCCAAGGTCGCCGGTTGCGACACGGTGAAGAACATGTCCACCGAGAAGACCGAACCCACAACAGCCGCCGAGAGCATTCCTGACGATCCCCGCTGGGCCTTTGAGTCGTACTCAAGCCGCGAAGCCGGTGCCGAGGCGCTACTGGCCTCGGCGAAAACCAACCTGCCCGAACTCGAAGAACTGCTCGCTGAGATCTCTGGTCACTGGACCTACGAAGACATGGTCTATCGCTTCTACCACCAGAGCTTCAAGGTCTACGCGCTCCAAGGCGTCACCCAGCGCATCGTCAAAGAACTGACCCAACTGTGCCCCGAAGGCTTTTCTCTCAACGAGTGGTTTCTTCAGATCGTCGCTGACGGCACGGGTCGCGTCTTCGAGATGCGTCGCTCCAACGATCACTGGCTCGAAGAGACTCGCCCCATCGTCGAAGCCTTCATGCACGCCAAGTTCTTTTTGGAGATGGTCGTGCGCTACGCCAAGGAACTCGACGAAGCCCCGCGCTTGTTGCCGAGCGGCTGGGCCGCCGTTCTCTATCTCTACGACTTGCGCTGAGTAAAGACCCGCGCCGGCCGGCCACCGGCCTGCACCTCTTCGGCGACGCGCTTTCGCACGAGAGCCAGATCGTCCGGGTGGGTAACTCCCAAGCAATACGAGTCGGTCGTTGCGACTCTGAACTCTTCGCCGTCTGTAAGTAGTCCGTTCACGAAGGTAGAAAGAGCCAGTTCCTTTGCGGCAGAAAAGTCGTGACTCGCGAACGCTGATTCCATTTGATGGATCACCCGCGGCCAAAAGCCCCACAAGTTCATACTCGCCACCGCACTCGCCGGGAGCCATGACGGCTGAAGTCCGTCGTCAACGTAAAACACCGAATCGGACGCTTGGACGTGGTGACGCTCGACAATCGAACGCAGTACGCCGCCGTCGACCTCGCAGATACCTCGCGACACCGGCAACCCACCCACCACGCAGTGCGCCAAGCTGTAGCCGACTAAACAGTGGCAAGAACCAGAACGCAGTTCTCGGGCCAACTGTAAAAAGGCGTCCTTGCCGTACAAGTCATCGGCGTTGCACACCCCAAAGGGCCCGTCGCCCAACTCTTCTCTGGCCGCAAGTACGGCGCTCACCGTACCCAGAGCCTCTTCTTGCACGCAGAAACTGACCCGCCACTCACTCGGCCACTCCGCCTCGACGTGCTCTTTGATCGCCCCACCCGTATCGCCGTTCACCACGAGGATCATTCTCGTAAAGCCCGCCGCGAACGCGTCGGCGGCCACGACATCAATAACGGCTTCGTCGTGCATTCCGACTGGTGCTAGTTGCTTGAGTCCGCCGTAGCGCCGGGCCCTACCGGCCGCCAAGATGACCAGGGGCAGATCACTCGCCACGACGGCACTCTTCAACAAATGACAGCAACTCTTTGACCTGCGCAAAAGTCGACGACCACGAAGTCACCAAGCGCACTACGTCGTCACCCTGCCAGATCGACGCCCAGTGCCGTTTTTCCAGGGCTCGGGCCGTCTCCGCGCCCACTCGAGCAAAGACCTCGTTGGCCATAGTCGGATACAAGATCTCAACCCCGCCCGCCGCGAGCCACACCGAGATGCGCGTCGCCAGCGTGTTCGCCCACGCCGCGTTTTCAAGCCACAGGTCGTCTTCAAGCAGCGCGTCAAACTGCGCCGCGACGAAACGCGACTTGGCCTGCAAGTTTCCAAGCGACCTCGCCGCGCGCTCGAGCGCCAACTGATCACAAAGTCCCGGCGCCACGAGCAACACCTCAGCGGCCATCGCCCCGTTCTTGGTACCAGAGAAGCTGAGCGTGTCCACGCCAGCGGCGAACAACTCGCGATATTCGTTCGCCATCGCGCCACCACCGCAGCACGCGTTCGCCAACCGCGCGCCATCCACGTGCAGCCGAGCTCCCATTGCGTGCGCCGCGTCGGCCAGGTCGCCGATCTCACTAAGGCTGTAGCAAACTCCGTGCTCGGTTGCTTGAGAAATCACCACCACCGCGAGCGGCGCCTGGTACGCGTCACCCCGACCAACCGCCCTGACCATGTCAGCCGTCAAGATGCCCGTCTCGCTCGCGATTCCTTGGATCTGACACCCGAGAGATCGTTCTGGCGCTCCCGCCTCATCGTTGCGCAAGTGGGCGATAGAGCTTGTCAAGACCCGTCCCCGGCTGGCTCCGCCAAGAAAGAGTCCGAGCACGTTGGCTCCCGTACCCGTCGCCGTGAACTGAGCGAGCCCCGCGCCAAACGTCTCACACAGCTCACCGCGCACGCGTCGGCTCAGTTCGTCTTCGCCGTAGCTCGCAGCGAACGCGTCACTGTTCGCTCTGTTAATCGCGTCGAGCACCCTCGGGTGCACCGCACTCGTGTTGTCGGAATAAAACATCGCTTAGGCCAAGAAGCGCGTGTCGATGACGCGGCCCATGCGGTCCGTCGCCGACAAACTGAGGTCGGAGACGACAAAGGTCCTCTGCAGCCAGCGGTCCTTGCCGTCGTACTTGGGCGTAAAGGGGCTACGACCGTGCACCGCCAGGTTGTTGTCGACGATCAGAAGGTCGCCGCTCTCCAAGCACACCGAGTCTTGGTGGGCACGCACCGCCAAGAGGAGTGCTTCTAACGCCGCGCACGCCTCTTCGTTCACGCCCTCCATCAAGTCCGCGTCAAAGCACAACTGCTCGGCTCCGCGAGGCCCCGTGATGATCGCTTGGGGGAGGCTCTTCTTAGTCGGACGTCCTCCTACGTACGACTCATCGGCTCGCGTTGTAAACAATGGCCTACGCAGCGTGTCGACAACCGCCGGTTCCAAGTAGGGCAGTAGCAGGCGAATTGACGCCAAGGTGGTTCGCGCTTCGGGGTTCCCTCGCAAACAAAGCAGCAACAAGTAGCGCGGCTTGTAGGGGTGAAAGGCGGCTTCCGTGTGCCAGTCAAGCGTCGAGCCCGAAGAAGTAGATACCTGCTTGTAGCGGTCCGCTTGGACAGGAACTAAGTCTTGGACGAGCTGTCCCGACAACTCAGGCGCGTAGCCAACTGGCTGGCCAAGCAACCTCGCGACCGCGCACAACAGTAGTTCGGTATCGAGCGACTTCACCGCACGTTCGCGCGGTGAAGTCGGCGTGTCGGGGAGCTCGCCAATGGGTAGGCCCTTTAGCAACATACCGCCAGAGGCCGGGGGATTGTCAGCAAAGTTCTTCACGGCGTCGTAGATCTCAGCGGGAAGCTTTCGACCGGCTCTGCGCACTGCGGCCAAGAACCCTTCGCTACCGAGCTCGGTGCCCGGATCTTCATCCAGAGTGAATGCCGGACTCTCAATGACGAGAACATCACGAGCTGGCGATGCTGGGGCTGGTAACCGTGCGCCCAGCCACTCGGCCACTTTGGCTTCGAAGCTGCTCGGCACCGACCGGGCCACCACCAAGACGACATCGCAGTCGCCAATCTTCTTTCGGGCCGCGACTACGCGTCCGTCCACCATGGCGAGTACTTCGTCACCCCAATTCCCGTAGACCCCGGCCCCACCAAGCTCGAAGCTGCCGATGAAGCCCTTGATGCCAGTCACCTCAATCGTCGATGCCAAGAGCAGGGGGTTCTTCGCGTCAGCTCGCACCACCGGTTCAATCGCACCGTCGAATTCCAGCCACGCAGCTACCTCTTCGGGCATCTTCTCTGTTGGGTCGGCGAGCAACAAGAGTGACCCTGTCGCCGGCAACACGAGTTCGTTGGCCTTGGTGACAGAGAGCACCTGATCAAGAGTTGAAAGAGCAGTCATCTTTTCCACTGTGAAGAGCCCGTTGCTCTCGTCAATGACCTCACCGGGGCAAACTCCTGCGCATCTCTGGGCTTTTTGGCCACACCGGTGCGATTGCCCACCGCCTTGGCGTACAGACAGTCACCCTCAGGCGCAACAACGCACCAACACAAATCTGAAGGAGTCCTCATGGGTACATTGCTGGAAGCGGGTCGTCCGACACGTCCAGTCCACGACTGCCTGGCTGAACTTCGCGACGACAAGGCCTTCGCCCAACGCGGAGCCGTATGGGAGTGCTCGTGCGGCCAACTGTGGCAAGCGCGCTACGACGGAGACTGGTTCTTTGCGCCTGTCGCCAAACGCCGCGCCAAGAAGCTCCGCCACCGCTTCCACCCGCAGTGAGAAACAAAACCCCCTCTCGACTCACATCGAGAGGGGGTTTTGTCGATAGTTGTGACGATCGACTTAGTGATCGTGGCTGCCCGTTGAGAAGTTGAGCAGTGTCAAGGTGCCTGCGTTGTTACTCGCCAAGACAAACACCGGGGTACCTACGCTCAAGCTCGAAACGTCCACACTGGCGGGAACAACAAACGTGTCAGCGGTTCCGTCTCGCAAGGTCACGACCAACTGGGTAGGTGAGACCGAGGCCACGACGCCGTGAATGGCCAGGTACTGAGACTCCTGGCCCCCGTTACCCTGACCACCCTGGCTACCCTGACCTCCGTTGCCGTCACCGCTACCTTGGCCACCCTGACCGCCATTGTTGGTGTCGACACCAACACTGACGAGGGTCAAAACACCGCTTTGCTGGGACACCGAAACGTGTACGCGCTGACCCGCGGCAATGGCCGAGACGTCGACGGTCGAGGGAACCGCGATGTTGAAGATGTGACCGTGCTCACCGGCACTGATCACGAGCAGGCTCGAGGTCACCGAGACGACTACACCGTCCGCGTTGAAAGATCCCGACTGGTTCTGATCGCCACCGTTAGAACTTGTGTAGCTCACCAGGCTGAGGGTGCCATTCGATGCGGCCACCGAAGCGCGGATCCATTGGCCAATCGCGAGGGTGGAGACGTCAACCGTGCTCGGCACCACCAACGTCACCGCTGGGGCGTTGTCACCTGGCTGAATGGTGAGGCTGTTTGGCGAAACTGCCGTGACTTGGCCGTCGACTTCGCTGGGGATGATCGAAGATCCCGCTGGACCCTTGTCCGTGAACGAGACCAACGTCAGCGTACCGTTGCTCAACGTGCCGTTCGCGTGTACGCGGTCGCCGACGTTGATACCAGAGACGTCAATCGTGCTGGGCACCACGAAGGTCACCGGGGTGGCCGATTCACCGGGCTGCAAGGTCAACGCCGTGGCTGATACCGCGACGACCACGCCACCGACCTCGGTGCCGTTGTTGTCACCCTCACCCGCACCAGCCGCGTGCACGTAGATCGACACCAGCGTCAGTACGCCAGAGACCTGCGTTGCTTCAATGTGGACGTAGTTGCCAATGGCTACTGCTGGCATCGTGAACGTGCTGGGAATAGCGACCACCACAGCCGCAGCGTTGCTACCGGCCTGCACCGTGATCGAACTGGCGTCTGCGGCAATGACTTGACCTTCGACGTGCACGTTCTGCGACTGGTCGCTACCCGATACGCCCTGGCCGACCTGGCTACCAGCGGCCGAGTCCGAAACGATCGACACGAGAGTGAACGTCGGGTTGCTCCACGAAACGAGCGCCTCAACGCGAGTACCGACCGCCCACGCGGCTGGCAGCGTGATGCTTGCCGGAATGGCCACCGTCACGCTGGGGCCGTTGTCGACGTTGATCGTGATCGAAGAGGCCGAGATGGCGCTGAGCGATCCAACGAGGCTCACCAGGCCGTTGCCCGACTGAGAGGTTTCGGACTGCGCTTGAAGACCGCTTTGGCCCACGCTGGCCGTCACGTCAAGTACTGATCCAGGCGCTGCTCCAGCAGATCCACCGGTGGTCAGCGAAGCGGCGTGGGCGATGTGCTTCTTCGTCGCCGAAGTCACAGCCACGGTTAGGTTGCTACCACCGGCCGACAGCGTCACTGACGACGCCGCTGCCCGCACCACGGTGCCCACGAACGTCACGCTCTTCGCCGCGCTCTTCCACGTCAGATTTGAAGCGCGCAACGTGCCGTCACCGAGTGCCGTGGTGTTCGCCGTTACAACTGCACCGAGCGGCGCCTTCGAAGCCGCGGACAGGCGCCAGCTGGACACCAGCCCCTTGGCGTTAGCAACGGCCAGGGTGTGACGCACGGCGTTGTTGGCAATAACCGTGCCAGTAGACGTCGTACTCCTCGAAACGGCGGCGCTGGCGGCGCTCCCAGCGACACCGAGTGTTGAAGTAACGAGTAGCGCACCCCCGAACAGGCGCATAGCGCCAAGACGCAAGGCGTGGGACTTGGAGGTACGTGAAAAACCGGAGGTAGGAACATTGATCATGTCGCTCACTGTTTTGCGACAAACGACTGCCGCAAGGAGATTTTTCTTAGAAGTTGCTAAAGATCCAGCGGAGAAATGCGAGGTCAACTGCAAAAAATCGCAGTTTTCGTCTGTTTGAAAACCTGGCGCCTCACAGAGCGCGGCACCGAACTGGTCCTCAACTGTGACCCCAAAAGCGACCCCTGCGGCCTTCTCCAGCGTCACCCACCCGATTGACACTTCTCGCAGGTTGCACACGGTTTTTCGCTATGCACCAAACCCCCTCTCGCCCCCGTGTCCTCGTTATCGGTGGCGGTTTCGCTGGCGTCTTTGCGATTCGGCGCCTCCGTCACGTCGACGCTCACGTCACCCTGGTTGACCGCTCGACGACCAACCTCTTTCAGCCGCTGTTGTACCAGTGCGCAACGGGACTGCTCTCTGAAGGTCAGATCTCCCAGCCCCTTCGCACCATGTTCAAGAACTACCCCCACGTCGAGGTTCTCCAGGGCAAAGCCGTCGACATAGACCCGACGGCCAAAGAGGTCACCTTCGCTCGTAGTGACGCTTCGACTTTCACGCGCGGGTACGACTACTTGGTTGTTGCCGCCGGTATGCGCCAGTCCTACTTCGGCAACGACCACTTTGCCGCCATTGCACCGGGAATGAAGACCCTCGACGACGCTCTGGACGTTCGCCGTCGCATCTTCGAAGCTTTCGAGAACGCCGAGAGTCGCGACAGCGCCGAAGACCGCCACCCCTGGCTGACCTTCGCCGTAGTGGGTGCCGGTCCCACGGGCGTGGAGCTCGCCGGCCAGATTCGCGAGCTTGCTACCCGCACCATCAAAGAAGAGTTTCACGGCATCGACCCCACCGAAGCCCGCGTGCACCTTTTTGACGGGGTATCCGCCCCGCTCAGTCCCTTTGGCGAGCACCTCTCTGGTATCGCCGCGAAGAACTTAAAAGATCTCGGCGTGGACATGCACATGAAGTCCATCGTCGTCGATCTCGATCACGACGGTCTCAGCGTGCGCCACGAAGACGGTTCGATCGAACGCTTCGAAACAAAGACCGTCTTGTGGACCGCCGGCGTGCGTGCGGTCTCCTTCGTCGATCGCTTAGCCGAACGCCTGGGCGTTGCCCAAGATCGCCAAGGCCGTATCGAAGTCACGAGCCGCCTCACCGTACCGGGCCACGAAAACATCTGGGTCTTGGGTGACATCATGAGCTACCAAGGACTGCCTGGTGTGGCAGAGGTTGCTCTGCAAAGTGGCTTCTACGCCGGTCGACAGATCCGCCGCATCATTGAAGGCGCACCGAAGCAAAAGCCCTTTCGCTACATCGACGTCGGCTCCGCTGCCTACATCTCGCGCTACCGCGCCGTCGTGAAGTTTCACGGCCTCGAATTCTCCGGCTTTATCGCCTGGCTCGTGTGGGGCGGCATTCACTTGGCTTTCTTGACCACAGCTCGCCACCGTTTCTCCACCATTGCGAGCTGGCTCTTTTCGCTTTCGCGGGGTAGCCGTTCCGAGCGCGCCAGTCTGCGCTCAACGCGCAAGCGCTAAGTCGATCACCTGTAAAGAGCCTCACTGCGCTGTCACAAAGGCGTCACAACACTGTCGCGCTACGCACACGTCTCAAGAAATTGCGTCGAAATGTTGTTGTAGCTACCAGAAATTCCAACGATCCCGCGCACGGTCAAGGGCCCCGGCCCACTCAGGAGCTCTACGTGCGTCTTTCGAAAATCAAGAGTGCTTTTCTCGCAGCTGCCCTCGTGGGCTCGACACTGCTCGCTCTACCTGCCTCAGCAACTCCGCAGTCTGTCGATGCCATCACTAACTTCGCCCCAAGCTCACTCAACGCACCCGTCGACATCGCGAATGTCAATGGCGCCGCCTGGGTGCTTAACTCCTCTGGCGGCCCAAATCAGCTGGGGTCGATCACGATCATCAACGAGACCACTCACGCGAGTACCGAACTTAACGACCCTTCTTTCAACACCCCAAACGCCATCTACTTCGATGGCACTAGCGTCTGGGTGGCCAATGAACTCGGCGGCCCAGACGGCAACGGGTCAATCTCCAAGATCGACCCAGTCACTCAACAAGTCACCGAGATCGATGACCCCTCGTTCAACACACCCGTGGCCCTGTGGTCAAACGGCACTCGACTCTTTGTCGTCAACACTGGAACCTGGACGACTGGTCTAAATACTGTCGGGTTTGTCTCCGTCATCGACATCGCTACGTCGACGGTGATCAATACTCTGCAAGACCCCTCGTTTGACAACCCCAGCGCCATTTCCGGCAATGCCTCGGCCGGCGTCTGGGTGGTTGATGGCAACTCGACGAGTATTGGTGCCGGAGCTCTGACCCACATCGATCCGACCACGCTCGCCATCACCCCGCTCTACAACTCGCAGTTTGCTGTTCCCTCGGCACTCTCCATTGACCCCTCGTCGATCTGGGTCACTAACACCTACGGACTACCTGGCGGCGCCGGTGCCGTGCTGCAAATCGACCTCGCCACTCTGTCAGTCACCAAAATCGACGATCCAAACTTGGACGTCTCTTTTCCTTCGGCCACGTATTCCGACGGCAAGACGTTGTGGTTCTTGAACACCCAGGGTGGTTCTAACCAGGGGTATCTCATGGCCCTCGACGAGACTACCCAGGCCTACACCGTCATCGACGACCCGTCATTCTTATACCCCGTCGCCCTGATGCCGGTCTCGGGTGGGCTCTGGATGGTGAACAACGGTGACGCTGTTGCCAACTTCGGCTCCATCTCCGTAGCCACCTTCGGCAAACCCGTCCAGCCCCCGTCAGCTCCCAGCGCCCCGGTCGTCACTCCCACCGACGGCGGCTTATACGTCACGTGGCAGCCCTCGTTGAAACCAGGCACCAGTCCGCTTTCTCACTACACCGCGACCGCCTACGACCAAAACTCCGCCCCCGCTGGTTCGTGCGACTCGGCTGACGGCGCCACGCTTGACTGCCAGATCTCCGGTCTCGACCCCACCCAGTCCTACACCGTCTCGGTCGTCGCCACGAGCAAGGACGGTTCGAGCCCCGCTTCAGATCTCTCGAGTGCTACCACACCCTTGCCGCTGCTCAGTGCCCCGAGCACCCCGCTCGCTACGTACAACGGCGACCACTCGATCACCGTCACCTGGACACCTTCAAACGGTCCCGTGTCGCTCTACAGCGTTCGCGATACTTCGTCGCACCTCGCCTGTTTCGCCTCGGGCGCAGACTCAAGCTGCACTATTCCCGGCCCAATCGCCCCGGGCACCTACCGCTTCGTGGTCTACGCCCAAGACGGCTTCGCTGTGAGTTCTCCCTCAGATACGTCTAATCCGGTCGCCGTGCCGGTCTTTTACAACCTGAACTTCGCCCTAAGCGGCGGCCACGGCACGCTGTCTGCCATCTCGGGCATCCCAGCCGGCACGGCGGTCTACTTGCCCTCGGGCCAGTCGCTCAGCTTTCCCGGCCACCTGTTTTCGGGGTGGTTGCTTGGCAAGCACCTCCTGGCTCCGGGCGCGCGCTTCACTCCCACCTCGTCGACCACGCTCGTCGCGTCGTGGCGCGTCGCCTACGCCCCAAGCAACCCTCGCTACGTCTATCTCAACTGGCGTGGTTTCACCCTGCTCGTGGCCTGGACGGTACCGAGCGCCGGCTCGTCACCGATCACCGGCTACATGGTCTCTGACCACCACGGTCACGAGTGCTTCAACACGCATCCCAACTGCCAGATTTCTGGACTAAACCCCGCCGTCGAGCACCTCATCTACGTCACCGCCATCAGTCGTGTCGGAAGTTCTGCTCCCACCGCCGCCTTCACCCGCATTGAAAAGCCCACTGCCAAAAAGACCAAGCACTAAGGACTCCTCATGTACACCGCCCCCCGTCACCTCCGCTACGCCCTCGCCGGACTCAGCTTGGTTGTCGCATCTCTCGCCCCACTTTCGGCCGCCGCTGCGATCTCAAACACTCGCCTGGCCGTAGTCGCCGCCGCTCCGGTCCTACCAGCCGGTGCCACCCCAGAGGGCGCCGCCGCGTCCTCGCAGCCAATCGCCTTTCAGGTCTATCTAAAGCCCGCCAACCCGGCTGCACTGCAGAGCTACCTCGTCGACATCGCGAACCCGCACTCTCCGCTTTATCGCCACTACCTGTCGCGTGGTGAGTTTGCCGCGCGCTTCGGTGCCGACCAGCAAGTCGCCGCAGCTCTTCGCACCCAGTTGCAAGCGTCCGGTCTGCACGTCTCGACGCTCCAAAATGGCGACCAGCTGCAAGTCACCGGAACCGTCTCCGCGGCCAACACCGCTTTTTCGACCACGATCGAGCGCGCCCACCTCGCGACCGGTCGCGTAGCCACCTACACCGCCTCGGCACTGCGCCTGCCCGCTGCCTTCGCGCCGTCAGTACTGGGTGTCTCTGGCCTCAACACTCTCGCCACTTTGTCGCAACCCCACCACACCATTGCGCCACATTCACAAGTCATGTGGCCCGTTACTGGACACGCGGGACGCCACTTTACGCAGTACCCATCTGCTACTGCCGGAGCGCCCACCTCGTGCGCCGGTGCTCGTAACACCACGATCGCCAACACTGGCGGTGTGACCGACGACCAGGTCGCCAACGCCTACGGCGCCACTGGCCTCTACAAGGCCGGTGACTTCGGCCAGGGCCAGACCATTGCTCTGTTCGAGCTCGAGCCTTTCTTGACGAGCGACATCAACTCTTTTGCCAGCTGCTACCTAAACGCCAAGCCTAACATCTCCGTGGTGAACGTTGACGGCGGCCCGGGCGTCGGTCCCGGAGCAGGCGAAGCTGCTTTGGACATCGAAGACGCAGTCGCGCTGGCCCCCCGTGCTCACGTGGTTGTCTACCAAGCACCCAATACCGGCAACGCGTCGTTGGACGCCTACCAGCAGATCGTGGCCGACGACTCGGCCCGAATCATCTCGACCTCTTGGGGTCTTTGCGAAAACGCGGTGCTGAGCTACAACCCGACACAGCTGCAAATCGAGAATCAGATCTTCGCCCAGGCCGCCGCCCAGGGCCAGACCGTCTTCGCAGCTGCCGGTGACGCCGGCTCCGACGACTGCTCACGAGTCAACCAGGGCGCCCCGACCACGCCGTACCTCACCGTGGACGACCCCGCCTCGCAGCCCTACGTCACCGCCGTAGGCGGCACCACGCTCTACAACACCGCGAACCCAGCCTCTGAGCTCGTGTGGAACGACTCAACGAGTGGAGGGGCCACCGGTGGCGGTGTCTCCGCCGTGTGGCCCCAGACCCCGTGGCAAGCCTCGAACGCTCGCGCCAAGACTGCTGCTGCGGATACTTCGTGCAACCCGAACCCCACGCAGTGCCGTGTGCTTCCTGACGTCTCGGCGGTCGCCGACCCCTACACCGGCATCACCATTCTCTACAACGGCAACTGGACAACTATTGGTGGTACCTCTTCGGCCACCCCCATCTGGGCGGCCATGCTGGCGCTGACGAACTCGTCAGCTACCTGTCAGCAAAATCCCGCCACTAAGGCCGGAGTGGGCTTTGCCACGCCACTGCTCTACCAGGTCGCCAACAACAAAGCCCTCTACTCACAAAGCTTCAACGACGTCACCTCGGGCAACAATGACCTGTTCAACATGGCCAGCGGCAGCTTCAGTGCCGCCAAGGGCTTTGACGCCGCGAGTGGCCTCGGCACGCCTCGTTTGACCGGCGCCAACGGTTCCCCGGGACTAGCAGCCGCGTTGTGCTCAACTGCTGCCGCCTCGACGACCTCGAGCCTTACCTCGGTCACTCCCACGGTTGGGTCCGTGGCAGGTGGCACCTCGGTCGTCATCCAAGGATCGGGCTTCATGACGAGTGGTCACGCCAACGTTGCCGGTGTGGACTTTGGCTCTCTGCCCGCTACGAGTTTCCAGGTGCTCTCTAACACCCAGCTCGTCGCCATCTCACCGGCTGCTTCGACTCCTAAGTCCATTGGCTCGTTGGTGCCCACGCAGAGCTCGCTCGTCTCCGTGATCTACAACTCCGGTCACATCGCCACCGGCCCAGCCTTTAACTACGACATCCCTGCCCAGCTCGGCCCAGCTCCTCAAGTACTGACCCTGGGCCAACAAGCCGGCTCCGATAACGGAGGTACCACGGTCAACATCTACGGCCAGGGCTTCACGGGTGCTACGGCCGTGACCTTCGGCGGACTACCCGCTACGAACTTCCAGGTGCTCTCCGACGGAGTTATCTCCGCGGTCGCTCCGGCCATGAACCCGTCCATGTGCCCAAACAACAACGCCACCGACACCCCGGGCCTTTGTCAGGCCAATGTTGCCGTGACTGGGCCCGGTGGCACCTCGGCGCCCGCAACGATCAATGAGCCGCTGTATGGAGCAATAACCGTCGACGCCAATAACAACCCGGTCATTCCCTCTGGCTTGGAGATCTACCCAGCTGCTTCGGAGTTTGACTACCAAGCCCCGATCACCATGACGAGCATCGTGGACGCGGGTGCGGGTAAGGGGAACCCCAGCCCCCTCTGGGGCGGCTCTGACGGCATTATTCTTGCGAAAAATCTCAACTACCTCACACTGACTGACTTGGTGTTCACACAAGTCGGCAAGGACCCGATTCACGACGCCGCGATCTCTCAGGTGAACAAGGACTCGCTGACCTTCTCCATGCCGGGCGACCCCTACCCGTCGCCGTCGGGCAACACGATGCAGGTGAGCATTGAGGCCTCCGGTGTGGTCTCTTCGAGTCAGTCCGTCTCTTTTGGTGACGTGCCACAAATACTCAGTTTGTCGACCAACACTGCTTCAGTCGTTGGTGGCGCCACCCTTACCATTACTGGACAGGACTTCTCGTCGAAAGACGGCGTCTACCTATCTCCGGTTGGCGGCGGCAGCCCGGTTGGTATCTACTCGACGATCACCAGTCCCAACTCGCACACGCTGCAAGTCACGCTGCCCTCCTTGGTGCCAAACGGCTACGTGGTCATCGTTCAAAACAACTTCGGGTCATCAACGTCGTACTTCCCAACCAAGCCCTCACTCGCGGCCTACGCCCAGCTCGCTCATCTGTCAATCGTCGCTTCGTATCCTGGCGCCCCGGTGGTACTTTCAGCCAGCAACAATTCGTGCTCGACTGCCGGTGGCTGCGTGACGACGATCACGGGGAAAAACTTCGGCGCGTTGGCGAACTTGCACCTCTCCGTCGGCGCCACGCCAGTCAAGGTCAATTCGTTGTCAGAGAAGAACGGCATCTACATGTTGACCTTTACCGCGCCACCGACCGCGAACGGACTACCCGGAGTGCAGAACATCACCGTTTCCACTCCGAACGGCATCAGCCCGACGAGCTTCTTTGCGATCGAGCTTTATCAGTAGCAAGAAGGTGTACTGACCAAGCGTCTCTTTCCAAAGAGGCGCTTGGTCAGGCTCACCACGAGACGCGCAAGAGGTCCTTGGCGAACTGCGCCTTAATCGCAGCAACGTCGCTGGCTGTGTGCGTAGGTACTTCGTAGCCACGCTTTCGAATGTGGGCCACTACCTGCTCAGCCAGTCGGCCCGTGGGGTCGTAACCGTACTGCTCCACGTACCACGCACTCGCCACGCCCCAGCGATGCGTTCCATCCCCCCGCGTACCCTCGGGCACCACTCGACCTCGCGAAGGATTCACGATGTCCTCTGAGCGATGCGCTGACTCAATGAGCAAGACGCCAGCGTTTAGATACAAAGCCAGTTTCTCCGCGTCGGGTAGTGGCTCAGTGCTGACGAGGGGGTTCTTGGTCGAAGTTGACATGGGCTCTACGGTCCGAACTCTGCTTCTACCGACCAGTAGCCGCTCTCGGCTACTTGGCTTGGTTCCAGCTACTCACTGCCCGCGTGGCCGCAGCGTGGTTGCGCTTTTCGATCTCTTGGTCCGTGCCAAAGAACTTCAGCTGGAGCATGCGCATCGCCCGGTCGGCTTGGTACAAAGCGCAGTGTGCCGACATCATCACCGCGAGCAAGCGGTCCTTGTAGCTCCCGCGGTGCACGAAGCGGCCAAAGAACTCGTAAGGAATACGCGCAATCGAGCGCAGAGCCTCTTTCAGGTAGGTACCGGCCTCGGCCTGATCAGCCTCGTTTGCCGTGTAGCGAACTGATTTCGAGCGCATGTCCACCGTGCCCCGAAAGGACAGGTGCTCTACGTACAGACCCTTTTCGAACCAGTCCGCCTCTTCGGTCAAGCGCAGCTCGCGCGCACCGGCCACGGGCCTGTGTACCCCGTGGATGTGAATGCCGTGCACGAGCGAACCATTCTTGAAGAAGCGCGGGGGAGTGGTGTTGCCCGGCCCGAAGCTTCCGTGGTTGATGGGACGCCCGAGTGCCCAAGTGCGAATCGGCAAATGAACGATGTCCGCCTCGTCCGCCTCGGCCACAGCAACCAAGCGCTCACCGAGCGCCTTGGGCAAGACCTCGTCGGCGTCCAGGCGCAAGATCCAAGGAAAGTTCGCCGCGGCTAAAACAGCCGGGATGCCGGCTTCGGGAAAGCCCAGGTTCCCGAGGTGCAAGACGGTAGCCCCGTGTGCCAAGGCGATCTCGAGTGTGCGGTCGGATGAGTCCATGTCGCCAACGATCAACTCGTCACAGATCTGGCCCATAGCCGAGAGCACCGCGTCCAGGTAGGTCTCGGCGTTGCGCGTGTTGATGACACCAGAAATCTTGACCCGCTCACCGCCTGCTTCGTTGGTGGTCTGTTCGTTCGCGTCCACGTCTTCTCCCGAGAGTTGGTTTCCGGTCTTTGCCGGTCGTGACTACGACTGTGCCCGCCGCCCCCGCTTTCGTCCAACAGCCTCACCCTCTAAAAGTTCCAAGAAATCCCCGCCTGCTGTCCCTTTTCACTTTCTTCGACACGTTCAGGGCCATGACAAGAAAGCCAATGCCGGAGTCCTGGCGCACCTGGCTGCTGCTCCGCGCGGAGACAGTGCGCTACCACAAGACCCTTCGCCTACTCATTCCCCTCGCCAAGCTGGTCACTCGCTATCGGGGCGTCTTTCGGCCCCACCTGCTCGAGCTCGAGTACCTCCTCGTCGGCACGCACCGCACCAACGTGGTCGCCAACGCCCCCGACGGCGCGCGCTACGTCATGACCACTACCGACCAGGGCCTCAGCCGCTCGGTTTATGCCTGGGGCAGCTACGAGCGCGGACAACTGCTGCGCGCCGTCGAGCGAGCCCACGTAAGTCCCGACTCGATCATGCTCGATCTCGGTTCGAACATCGGCACGGCTGCCATCTCTGGCGTCGTCTCGGGCTGGTTCGCCGGCGCGGTGTGTGTCGAGGCCGAACCGGAAACTGCTCGGCTGATGCGTACGAACATTGTTCTGAACGGCCTCGATGCCCGCATGACAGGCCTGTGGGGCGCGGTGGGTGCGGGTACGGGCGAGTTGCGCTTTCACGTCGACCCCGAGCGCCGCGGCATGTCGCGCGTCACCGCTGACGGCGAGATCGTCGTTCCCGTTCGCCCCGTCACCGACATTTTGGACGAGCTGCACATCGACCCCGCTCGCGTGGGTCTCGTGTGGGTGGATGTCGAGGGACAAGAGTGCGCGGTCATCGAAGGCGCCGGAGACCTTTGGAACAGCGCCCCGTGGGTCTTAGAGATGCGCTCAGTTCTCGGTGACCTGGCCTCTCTCGCCATGAAGTTCCGCGACCGCGAAGTCCTTGTGCTCACCGAGAACGATCTGCCCTCGAATCGCACACTCAGTGTCAAAGAGATCGACGACATCATCAACCACCGCGTTACCGAGATCTGCCTCGACGTGTTGGTCTTGCCCAAGAGCGCCTAACTACTGCACTCGGCTTGGCCTTGCGCTGCTCGTGCTACTTGCGCACAAGTTCCAGCGGCTCGCGACCCAGGCGCTTGCCACAACGCCTACAGCGCTTGTTTCGAGTATCGCTGTCGTTCCAGGAAATAACCCCGTGCTTGCAGCGAAGTCGCGTGCCCAAGTGTAAAAAGAGCGCACCCCTCGTCCAGTTCGAAGTCGTCGAAGTCCTCGGTGTACTCAGTGGCCGCACTCGTAAAAGGTCATACACCCCACTGTCCGCTACCCGCGCTGCCAAGCAACGCAGCCACCTCAACTCTTCGGTGCCTTGTTGGGGTCTCTGCGCCGACGACGGTGCGAAGTGCTGACCTACCCCGGGTTAGCCCCACAATCGAAAAGAGTTTCCCCATGAAGCCCAAATCTCAATACGAACAACTCGTTGAAGCTGCCGCCAAGAGCGATGATCGCGAACGCGCTCTTCGCCTTGAACGCCAAAAGGCTGCCGAAAAAGAACTGGCGTACTTGACCCGCGAGGTCGCCCGTGTGCTCTCCGAGCGCTTCGGCGTCGATGTCGACGTCACTTTCATCAAGGAAGTCGACGGCTCCGCTCTCGAACGCTACGAAGGCAGCTTCGTGGTCTGCGACGAAGTCTTCGACTTCACGAGCCGCGGCTACATCGTCAAGCTTTCCGACGACGCCGTCGCAACTCAGCACAAAAACGCTGTCGAACTGCTCGCAGAAATCGACCGTCGCCGCACCGCCGCCTGATCAGCACTCTCGCAAAGAAATCACAAAGCCCCCTGTCATCTGACAGGGGGCTTTGTCGTAGGGCTACTCGGTTACCAACGCTGGGGCAGTAGCGGGCTCGGTGGCGTCGAGCAACAAGATGACGTCACAGGGGTAGTACGGCCCCGAGTTCTTGCCGTTCTTTCCGCAGATTTGGCAACAACCAAACAAGCCGTCGCCAATCACCACTTAGCATGGCCGGTGCTTACTTCGTAGGGCTTGGCGTTCAGCGAGGGTCATTCGGTCATCTCCCCTACAGCGTCCCGGACGTAGTCGTCGTCGTAAAGTTTCCGTGACCTACACAGATCCTGAATGACCTCGTTCTGTTCTTCCCATGCGTTCAGTACCTTGATGACGTCACAGGGGTACGGCTCAAGGCACTCGCCGCACTCGGCGACGCCCTCGCCCTGGCAAATGAAGCAGTTGTCCGCAGGGCACTCAGTAACAGAGTGCTTGTCTCGTAGCGCTTGGCGTTCGTCGCGGGTCATGCCCAGTGCCCCATCACCAAAGACAAAACCACGTACGTACCTACCGACCCGTAAAACAAGACGATCAACGCCGCGCCCCGGACCACCCAACGTTCGTGGCTCATCGAAGGGTCTCCAGCTGAGCGAAAAGATCGTCAATAGCTTCTTGGGGCGTGCTGCCCACCCCCACAATGAACCCGTCGACCCCACCAGCCCACCAGAACTCGCTGGCTTCGCCGTCATCGCCCCACGGCGCCTCCGGCACGTCACAGGGATCAAGGTTCCACGCTGTAAAGCGCCCACCCGAGTACACCCCGCCATAGCGATCAGCCACGACCGTCAGCGGGTACACCGCAGCGCTCTTCGAAACGTTCGTCACAACTTTGCCCCGCAGTCCGGGCAGAAGTTGCTCTGGTACGAAGCGCCAGTAGCGCCTACGTGCTTGCACGCGTGGCGGATCAGGCGGTACCCAGACATCGCGTGCTCGTCTTGGTAGTCCTCGACCCCCCTCGCGTCAACGATCGTGTAGGCCACCACCGCGTCAGTGACCGTGAGTTCTCCCCACTCTGGGTGAGCCTTGCCAACAATCACGTCACCAACAAAGAAGCTCTGCTCTAACGGCTCGCGGTCAAAAAACTGGTCCGCTGGAGAGCCCTCGGTGCAGTCAGCGGCGTGGACGCATTCGCCCAGCTGGCACGGGTGCACGCCAATCGTGCCGAAGTGCCAACCGCAACGCTTTGACTGTTCTTGCTGCGAATTCATTAGCTCTCCCCACAAAAGCAGTGGGCACTCTGCCCCGCTAAAGAGAGTTCGCGGTTCGCATAGCTGCGCACTCAGCGCCGTAACGCCGGGAGAAAAGCGCGGCTACAAAGACCCCGTCTCAGCAATGCGCCAGTCGGGCTCGGCCAGGTGAGAAAGAATCACCGCAGAGGTGCCTTGAGACTGTTTCGTGCTTTATGGCCGGTAGTCATGCACCCACAGGTAGTCACCATTCGCGTCTTCGACACGCTCGACGGACAAGGAGCAGTGTCGGCACTTCACTGAGAAGCCACCACGCCGAGCCAGCTCATAGATCTTTGCCGCACTGCACGCATCGTTGCGGCCCACCGTCTGTAGAAGCACTCGCGAGATCTGAGTTAGAGCACGCGTGTGCTCGCCCCGTGACCCGCAGCAAGTCGAGCCCGGTCGGCACGAATCTCTTTGAGAACTTCTCGCAATGTCTCGGCGTCGCCCTCTTCGTACGGCGGCTCATTGGCCAAGTACTCAGCTATCTGTTCGTCACGTACGGGGCTCCTTTGGTCTACAAAGAACCGTGCGTGGTAGCAAGCCGTGGGCACACAATGCGAAAAAATGAGATTCGCTACAGCTTCACGGCACACGCCAAGGCAGCGGGAGTAGCCAACGCCAAGAAGCTCCTGGCGCGCCTGAAGGCACTGGGGACCGTTTTGTGGCTATGTCTTCGCCCTCTACTCGCCGCGGTCTCGGCCGCCAGTACCGCTTTCTTGGCTACAGCGCCTGTTCTTGCGTTATGTGCGTCCCCACCGGCCCGCGCTTCAAGCGCCGCTTCAAGCAGCAACTACATCAAGCCGCACGCCGCCGCGGGCGTCAAGAGGTCGCGAGCGAACTTCGCGCGAACGACGCGGACTAAATCCTTTTTGTCAAAAGGTAAAGAGATCGCCGCCCACCGCGAGAAATCAAGGCTGATGCCGGGCCAACAGCCGCGCTTCATCGAACAGCGCTCGCCAAAAGGTCAAAATGTCAAAACTTCTGGCTTAGAACTCCACGACCTCGGCCCGCTCGACCGCGGCAGCCATAGTGCCGATCAGATCGATCTCTTCGACACTACGTGCCTTCGTCGCGAGCAGTGAGTCCGTGCAGATGACGTACGCCAGACCCTGGGCCCGCGAAACAGCCACGTTGAGTCGGTTCTTCGAGAACAAGAACGACGTCGTCCGTGGCATGTACGCCGCGTTCGATGTTGTCAGGGTGTAGATGACCACGGGAGCCTCGCGTCCTTGAAAGCGGTCCACCGTCCCGACCTCCACGCCTGACCCCAGTGCCAAGCGCAGCAAGTCGACTTGGTCGTTGTAGGGAGCCACCACCAAGATGTCGCTCGGTTCAATGACCCGGCTCTTCTTGTCTGCCCCCACCCACGTCGTACCGACCAAGCCCTCTACGGCGCGCTTGACGAGTTCGACCTCTTCACGGCTAGAACGCGTCCGCCCGTCGTGCTTGGCTACCAAGCGGCGAAGCCCCGTACCGTGCCCCTTGATCTTTTGGTTCTTGCAGGCCTTGTGGCTGCTGAGGCGTGACTGGTAGACGTACTCGGACACGAAGTCGCACAGCTCCGGGTGCATGCGCCGGCTCTCGGCCAAGAACACTCCGCGCCCCTCGGGCATCGTGCCACTACCCAAGATGTGCCCAAGCACACTGACGCCCGCGCCACCCGGGTGATCGGCGAGCGTGACTTGCGCCAGCTGCAACGGGTCACCGAGCAACACGACATTCTTTGCCGCTGTCGACGCGGCCAATGCGTCGGCGAGGGCCATCTGGCCGGCCTCGTCGATGAAGAGATAGTCAACCGGGTTGCTTCGCATCTCTTCAGTGGAGAACAGCCACGTCGTTCCCGCCGCCACGTTGAAGTCCTCGTCAGACGCTTCGCGGTTCGACGTCGTGTAGGTCACCGAGTTAATGATGCGCTGGTCTTCTAGGTCGCCCGAGTACTTCTTCACCGCACTGAGGTCTTTTCTTCCCTGGTGACCGACAAAGCGCTCGACCACCGCGGCAAGCAAGTTCTCAATCGCCGCGTGACTCGTCGCGCAGATACCCACGCGCTTGCCGGACTGCACGGCGTCGTAGATCGCCTTCGAGGCCTGGTAGGTCTTGCCCGTTCCCGGAGGGCCCTGCACGGCCAAGTAGCTGTTGTCGAGTGAGCTCACCAATCCCGAGATGTCGCCAACGTCAAAGGTCGCTGGCGGCGTGACAAACTGCGGGTCCGCCGACTCAAGTAGTGCCACCGTGACCGGGTTGACCGCTGCGCCGTTCAGCAGATCGCTGGCGACGTCTTTTAGAACCCCGGGCTTCTTGCCCGGGTTCACCCAGTCGTCCGAGACGAGCGCGGTGGGCACGAAGCCGTCTTCGCGCAACGCGTCGTCGTAGCGCAACTGCAGTTGGCGCGTGTCTTTGTCAAAGTCAACCATCGAGCCAAAGGTGAAGCGTGGCCCATTCGCCAAGATGACCGCCCGTGCGTGTTGCACGTCGAGGCTGAGGTTCTGGTCAGAAAAGGTGTAGTGCGTCGTAGCGTTACGAGCCCGCGCAGACCGGCTCGTGCTAACCAGCCCCAGGTCGGCAATCACGTCTTCGTTGCTGAGCAAACTAAAGACGTCGCCACGCAAGGTATCCAAAGCATCAGTCACCTGCGCCGAGCGTTCGCGTCGCCAGTAGAACATCAACTCAGCCAGTAGCTGGCTCTTCGCGTCAGGTCGAGCGCGCAGATCGTCAGCGAGCTCGATCATCTCTTCGTCTTCGGGCTCTTCGTACAAGATTGGTCCTCGAACAAGTGGCTGGTGGATGGCGAGCATCCCGGCGACCACTTCGTCAAGCGACCCACAACCCGCCTTGGCGTACTGCTGGTGGTGGCGCCAGTAGGCAAGTGGCGCCTTCGAAGAAATCGCCTGACCACTACCCACCTTCTCCCACAGCCACAAGTTCTCTGGCGCCGTGCCCGTTTGCGCTTCGAGGGCTTCAGCGAAGTAGCAAAGCTTCAAGAGAGCTTCTGGCAAATCGGCTGCTGCGACCAGGGCCGGCTCAAGAACCGCTTCGCCAGCGGCGGTGCTACTCACAAGCGCAAAGGGCAAGATCTCTTCGAGTCCCAGGTGCCACACGGGAAGGTTCTTTACGATTCCTGGGCCACCAGCCAGGGCTGTCTTCGTAGCCCGCTTGGCCCACTCGGCGTGACTCTCGTGGGGCTTCTTGGCGGGAGAACTCTTTGGCTTCATAGCCCTCATCGTGTCTACGGTGACGTCCCGCGCACTCGCCCCACCAGATCAGTAACGGACCCTACGACCTCGGCTTCAAGAAGCACCTCGCCGACCAACACAACGCCGCCAGTGCGTCCCAGTACCTAGATGGTCTGGCCAGGAGCCTCGCCCGCTTTGGCACCAAGCGCCTCGCCAATCGCATCCTCGATTTGTCGAAGCACCACGACACCATGGCCACGTACGCCGAAGAGGACCCCAGCGCCTTCGAAGCCAGGACACAGGCCTGGGCCAAGGAGGCCGAGGTCGTCCACACCGCTCTGCTCAAGAAAGCGCACATCGCCCCCGCGAGCTAAGCAGGGACCGACCGCGCTGGCTAGCAACCCCTAAGCGCGCCCACCGTCGGTGATCCGCCAGTGGTAGGTGCCAGTGAGCTTGGCTCGTGCCGATGCGGCAGTGCTTGGGTACTTGATGCCGGTGGCACCAAAGGCGAGCCCCTGCGGCTCGGTGCGTGAAGCCCAGCCAGCGAGAGTGGCCCCGTAGTTGGCGCTCGACATGCCAGAGGCCTCCAGCATGCGAGTCAGTGCGGGGATCAGCCCGACCTTGGCCTTCGCATGGATAGAGCCCAGGTTCCATGCACCAAGCGGCTGGTTGAAGTGCGCTGCCCCCCAGAACATCCCTGCCATGCTTTGCACCTTGGAGGTATCCCATGCACCAAGCGGCTGGTTGAACGCCCCTGCGCCTGCGAACATCCCACCCATGGTGGTGACGTGTGACGTGTTCCATGCACCAAGCGGCTGGTTGAACGCCGAGTCACCCGAAAACATCGAGCTCGTGTCGATCACCGATGACGTGTTCCATGCACCAAGCGGCTGGTTGAAGCTCGAGTCGAAGGTGAACATCCCACCCATGGTGGTGACGTGTGACGTGTTCCATGCACCAAGCGGCTGGTTGAAGCTCGAGTCGAAGGTGAACATGTTGCCCATGTCGACCACCTTGGCCGTATTCCAAGAGCCGATCGGCTGGTTGAACGCGGTGTCGTGATCGAACATCTCGTGCATCGAGGTGACGTGCGATGTGTCCCAGCCAGCCAGCGGCTGGTTGAAGCGCGTCTCGGAGAAGGCGAAGTCCAGGTTCACCACGCTTGCTGGCAGATTGTCAGGCACGCTTTGCAAGCTGGTGTCGCCATAGAACGCCCCGTCGAGAGCCTGGAGAGTGGTCTGGCCCCACTGCTGGACACTCACAATGCAAGAGTCGACAGCGCCCTGGCCACCGAGCCACGACATCGTCCCAGACACCTTCACCGTGTAGCGCCCCGGCGTGCGGTAGCGGTGCTTTGCGCCCGCTCCCGCGCGGTCGCTCGACGACGTCCCGTCACCCCACGAGATGTTGGCGACCACGGTGCCACTCAGCGGCAAGAACGCCTCGTGCGACGGGCAGCTGCTCCCGGTGTCAACGACGAGCACCATCGGCGACGAGCTCGCAGCGCTCGCCACCTCGACAGGTGCGAGAGCGAGCACTGGCGCAAAGACGCCGGCGGCGAGTAAGGATCGGGCGATACGGGACATGAGCTTCTCCTGGGTCTGGGTTTCTTGCCCTCACACAGTGCGCGCGACACCTCGCGACGCACTACCCAAATGTGGGGCTCGTGTGGACCGCACTCACCTTCGTGGCCTTTCGTAATCTGCGCCGTGACTTCGTGGCTGGTACGTGGCGTCTCACCGACCGGCACTAGCCGCCACGCGACTACAGGTACGCGAGCAACGTGCACTTCACCGAGCCGAAACAAGAAGTACGGCCAACAACCCACAAAAGCCCCGCCTCCTCTCGCGCGTGGCTCGCGGTAACTAAGCCACGACGCTTGGCGTCAGCGGACCCCGCCATGCGCCAGTAGCAGCACACTTTCGAGCTACACGGACCGATTATCAGGTCCCGTGACTAAATCCAACGCTTCTTTCGAAAGAAGATCAACTGCGCGATGGTCGTGGTAATGATCAAGCCCCACGAGAAGGCGTAGCCGTAGCGAAAGCCGCTTTCGGGCATACCTTTTAGGTTCTGTCCGTACAGACCCACGATGAACGTCGGCAACAGCAACACCGAGGCGATCACCGTCAAGCGCTTCATGACCTCATTTTGGTTGTTGGCGACCTCGGCTTGGTGGTAATCGCGCACCCCGGCGAGCAGGTCGCGACACAAATCCAAGCTGTCGGCAGCGCGCAGCAACTTGTCGTACACGTCAGCGAAGAACAGCTGGGACGAGTGGTCGAACATGTCGAGCCCGCTTTCTAAGTCCAAGCGGTCATCCACCACCACCCGACAGGTGTCACGCGTGGGCACGAGCACACGGCGCGTGTGCAAAATGGCGTGACGCAGATCCCCGATCTGCTTACGCACGGCTCGTGACTCTAAGTCGTCGACGTGGTCTTCTAACTCGTTGATGGAGAAGTCGAACTCGTCGACCATCGACAAGAAGCGCTCGGCCGCCAGGTCCATCGAGAAATAAAGCACCATCGCCGGCACCACCTCGCCGGCCGCGGCTACGCGTTGGCCGAGCTCTATGAGCACGTCCGCAGTCGACTCGTTGTGAATGGTGTAGAAGCAGTTGCCCGTCAAGACGACATCCACCGCCCGCGACACCACCTCGGCACCGCTGCGCTCGGGCAACACGACGACGCCAATGACGTAGCCCCCGTGGCTCTCGAGGCGGGGTCGGGGTTGGTCGCTGTGGCGGGTGGGGTCCTTGAGGCGCTCGATCACCGAGTCGTGGAGACCCGCGGGCAGGGCGGCAGTGAGTGCGGCTTCATCCGGATCGACGAGATCGACCCAGACGCGAGAAGAAGAAGGAGAAGGAGCAGAAGTAGTCACGGGAGTACCTGTTCACCCCACGCGCCTGCTCGCACACACCCTGACGCCGCTCGAAACTGGGCTAAACGACGGACTCCGCCAGGGACATAGCGACGCACAAGACCTGTCAAAACCGCTACCGCATCATCACGGTTTTGCCCTCGTTCTCACGACGACCTGCCAAAAGGGGAGGGGTACGAGGGTGCCGACCTGACAAAGGGGAGGGGTGGGGAGGGGTGGGGACGGCGGCGAAAAGAAGTTACGCGAACGACCAAGTTAAGTTATCGATGTTCCTACCTACTGCCATCGATAACTTAGCGATCGAGCCCGCACTGTGTACGCTCGTCCACAGCGGAACCCTGTGAACCCTGTGAACCCTGTGAACGCACATGTACAGTGCTGGGCGCCCGCTCGGCCAGATACGCTGGCTCAGAGGTCGCGACCCCTCGGAGGTCCAGGCCACCACCACAGTACTGCTGACCAGCCGCTGCTTGCTTGCGTAGCACCCGCTACGCAAGCGAGTCCACATCCCTTGCCGGCAGGCGCGCACAACAGGGTCCGCAGAGGCCATCGATGCCCTGGTATCCCGCGAGCAGGGCAAAGTAGAAGCGGGGTTCGGTGTTCAGCCCCTTAGCAGCCAGCCGGCGAGCCAGGTGCTCGGCGGGGCAGATGAGCCAGCCTCGCCGGATGTCGCACAGCAGCCAAAGCACTTCGTAGAGCTCACCGTAGGTGGCCGTGTCGGTGGCGTGCTCGATGACATCGAAGCTACTGACCGCGGCTTGCCAGAATCCGCCGGAAGTCAAGCGGCCACGCAGACCTTCGGGAAGGCGCAGACCCTCATCGTCAAGGCGTACGACGCGCCCCGGCGTACTGCACAGCGCCGCAGGACGCAGCCGCTGGCGGCTGGCTGGATCGTAGCCGTAGGGGACGTAGGCGTCCGGCGAGAGCACGTGGAGCTTGGCGCCCGTCTCAGTGGGCAACCATTCGTCCAGTGCCCTCGGCAGCTCCAGGTACTCGGGCACCGCACAGCTCCAACTTTGAAGAGTGGCGGCGTGGGGAGACAACAAGCTCGTGACGTCCATGACCACATGTTGTGCCGTCGTCTCGTTCGTGCACTCAGTGGGGGACTGGCTTCGCGAACCCGCGAGCGGTGCTCGGCAACCGCGGGCCGACAGCGCCCCGGTCAGTCCGCGACGACGACCCGCTCGTAAGCCTGCTCCAGGGTCTCGCTGCTCGGCGCGAACGACACGACCTGCTCGGCGCGAACGAGCCAGAGGAGGTTCGCGCGGCGTCCGCCGCCGGGAGAAAAGACGTGGGCGTCGCGGTAGGCCGAGACGACCCAGTCGCTCTCGACCGGCTCGAGGTGGTTCCCGGACGCGTCGGTCCAGCCTTCGGCGAGGTACAAGGCGTCGAGGGCCTGGCGCTGTGGTTCGGTCATGGGAGTCATCCGGGAGAGACGTTCGTGCGGGTCTCTCCAGTGCCGGTCCCGGTGCGGCCCCGAACCGTGGGCGAGGGGTGTGCTGGACGGTCAGGGTCCTCGCGTCGACGCAAGCGGATCCACGGGAGTCGCCGGGCACCGAGCTCGCTACGTAAATAGCCCGTGCGCTCGCTGAACGAACGCACGGGCCTGATGGGTACGACAGTCCGGGGCGGAGGCAGAGACGCACTAGGCAGCAGGCGCGCTGCGCCGTCATGGGCCGATGGGCGGCGGACGGTACGTGAGGGCCCAGTGAGCTTCTCGTGGCTGGTGCTCAGCGCGCGGGGGCTTCGGTCTCGCTCGGTGCCGCGACCATCAAGCCCACGATCGCGGCCAGACCCATGACCAGATCGGCCAGGTCCACGCCCACGGAGAAGACCAGCCCACCACGTGCGAGCAAGCCGATGGCGAAGCCGACGGCGGCGGCGTAACTGATCGCGGTAACGGCGAGCGCCGCGCCGTAGCAGCGGCGCAGAGCCCTCGACGCCAGCGTGGCCGCCGAGGCACGCAGTACGCTGAGCGCGCGAAAGCGCGTGCTCAGCAAGTACACCAGACCGGTCCCCACTGACGCCAGCAGGGCCCAGGCCTGGGCGTGCTCGGCGAAGTGTACGCCCCTACCCGGTGTAGCGATGGTCGCCGAAAGCAGTGACAGCAGCGAGGCGAGGGCTAGTGGGGTCAGGGCTGAGGCACCCACGACGTCGCGTAGCAGCACTCGCCACCCCGGTGCTGCTTGACGCACGACAACGTCTGACATGGTGATCTCCCTTCGCGACCCGACGGCCCTGGGTTGTAACGTCCCCGTAGTGAGTTGGCGGGCCAGTAGGTCACGGGCCGTGAGTGACTTCACAGAGAGAAAGCACTCCGCAGGGGGCGTGGTCAGTGGGGTGCGAGCTCGGTCCCCGAGGCGTAACGCACATGGCGCTCTCCCACTCTTAGAAGTCCCGGAAGTGGGGGAAGCCTCGGAATCTGCAGTTCGCTGGGGCAATGTGCGAAAAGCGCACCGTGCTTCTCTAGGGGCCGAGGCTTTAGAGTACGGGCACGACCCCACAGAAGATCCGCCGCTCGCCGTCACTACGCGCAACGATGATGTTCTACGTCACCTGGGGCCTGGTGATGGGACTCGGTCAGGCCCGCTGGGAGTATCACGCGAACCTCGAGGGCACCGTGCTCCTCGTCGCGAGCCAGGTCATCGTGTTGGGTGGCCTGGGGTGGTGGATGTACGCCCGGGCACAGAAGCGCCTCGCGGGTCGCGACCAGTAACCCGCCGGCATCTTCTTCCTCAACGACTACCCGGTATCCGGTAGTGCCTCGGCGCTTTTGGCACGAACAGTAGTGGCCATCGCGCAGTCACAACGGCTGCGGATTTACAAATGAGGAGATGTGCCGTGAGCACCAAAACACCAGTAGTGACCAAGAAGGAAAACCCAGCAGGTACGTCTGACGAAGTGCAGCGCACCACGCTGCTGCCCGAGTTGGACTCGAGCTACTTCCGCATCGAGGTCTCGGGCGTGTACAACTTCAACGATGAGAACCCCGTTGACTACTACACCCTGCAACTCATCTTGAATGAGGAGTTCTACATGTTCGACGACGAGTTCGAACTGGCACTCGTGGCATCAGGAGCCGACGACGCGACAGAGTATCTCCACAGCGTGGCCCCCGGACTGAGGGTCGCGAACGGAGAAGTTGTCTTGGCTCAAGCCCACGTGGCTGTCGTACACAACAATGAAGACAACGCCCTGTCGATTGCGGAGGTGTTGGACGAAGCCGGTGGGGACTACCTGTCCTACCTGCCGTTGTTCGACGCCGACGGCGACTGGGCCCACGACCTCGATGAGGTCTTGGAGGGCTTCTGCGACGACCTGCTCATCGTTGAGTCGGTGAGGGTGGCACCCGCCTGGCGCGGTCGCCAACTCGGCGCGTTCTTGGTGGCCTGTGCCGTCGAGCGCCTGGGTCAAGCCTGCCGCGCTGCGGCCTGCTTCCCAGCACCTCTCGGCGGAGCTGCCCAGCAGGGCACGCCCGCCCACAAGCGTGCCATGAAGAAGCTGACGCAGCACTGGGAGTCGGTGGGCTTTACGCCCTGGAAGGAGGGCATTTCCCTTCTCGACCCCGCGCTGCAACACCAGTACACCCGCCTCGTTAGCGAAGCGGGCAAGATGCAAACCAAGTAGCAACTCTGCTGCCTGGAGACAAGACCCCCGCCACGTGCGGGGGTCTTGTTGTTTCTACGGGGATACGGGCCCGGCGGCGGTCTTTAGTAAAGAAGGTCTCTCGGTCCCCGTCGTCGATTGCCCCGGTTCTACGGGTCGTGACCTTACTGCTCGGGACGTACCCACGAGCAAAGGAACTGCCATGACCAATCACATCATTCACCTCTCGGACCTGACGTCGCGCACCGACATCGTCGAACGCGCACGGCGCTGCGATCAAGAGCTGCTGGACTTCGCCGCCCGCGTGGCGCCGGGTGCCCCGCTCGGAGAGATCCGCCACCGCGTCCACCACGTGGATGCCGCGCTCTACTTAGAAAGCCCGGACCAGGCCGAGGTTCGCGTGCTGGTTGACTCGCTGCCCGCGGATCAGTGGATCGACATTGAGCGCTACTTCGACGGAGACGATGATGACAACCCGACCTTCGAGGTGCGGCTGTTCTTGTGGACCAGCTCTGACGAAGAGGGCGAATACGGGACCAAGGGGCCCCACGGCCTTTCGTATCGCACGCTCGCCGATGCGCTAGCTGCTGTGCGTTGATGTAACGTACTGCCCCGTCTTGCGAAGGGCAGTACGTTCGTTTGAAGCCAGAAGTGCGGATGACCGCGACACCGCCGCCACTCTGCACCCCAGCTACCGCATCGCGAAGCGACACAACTCCCGGCAAAGAGCCAAGTGCCGAACCGGTACCCCGGGGTGAGTAGCGCCTACTCGACGCGAAGGGTGGCCAAAACACGTAGCAACTCGTCACCCGCTTGGCCATTCGCGGCAGCGGAGTCTCTGCCAACGGCTCGCTGAAAGTCACAGAGGGCGTCGAGCACGGATTCCAGCAACGAGGTGACGCCGGTTCCTACACGCGACTCGAGTGCGTCAGCGTGTGCGAGATCGAGAGCCTGCAGTGCGCCGACAATCGGATGGTCGGGGGGAAGGTGATCTATCACGTCGCGCGACTGCGCGGCTACGGCTTCTCCGACGGAGTACACGGGGCAACCGTACCAAACGACTTATGCACCGGACACAGAACCTCCGCTAGGTCGTTGATCCCGCACGCCCAGACGTGAGAAGCCTTCTCTACCGCCGTGGCCATCTCATTGATGCGGGTTGGGTGCCCCGAGCGAGCGTGTGCGTAGTAGTCCCCGTCGCAGAGAGCAACGAACATCGTGGGAACCAGGCCATCCTGCCCAACTAACCCGAGTTCGACATCTCCAGGGAGTCCCAGTTCTGGTACGGCCGGCCGAGGCGTCGTGCGATGAACACCCATCGCAGCGGTAATGAATCGCACCGCTTCGGCGTGTTGGTGATCTTGACCGCCACCCTCTTCCTTGGTCCACTTCTGCAACGCGTACACGCGGAATCCGCCAGTGACCCAAGTGAAGTCGATGCTCTTTACACTCGACCCATCCGCGGTGGGCTTCACGCCGACCAGGACATCATTCGAGTGCAGATACACCGCCGGATCTCCGCCGCTGGGAAGGTTCTGGAAGTACCGTACCAGCGGCGACATACCGGCAATGTAGCGAGCAACTGCCTGTTCATGGAGGTTCTGCTTCACTGGGTCCTTCGCGAAGCACGCCGCAAAGAGGGGGCTGCGTTCGATCTCGTCGCGCACCTGGTCCAACGTGAAGCCGTTCTTAGCCGCGAATTTCTGCATCTTCGTCAAGAGTTGGGCGTGCTCTGGCCCCAGATGAAGGTTCTGTTGTACTGCGACAATGTTCTGTTGCAGTTGCTGCGTGTAGTGCTTCTGCAGATCGAGGGCCATGGCTATCTCCCCTCGACGTCATCGAGACCGGCAGCCAGTACCCGACGTGCAGTATCAAAGTCGAGTCGGCGACGGAACTCGCCGTCGTTGCGCAAGCCCTTGAACGCGGTGAGCAAGACATCGCCCGTCTTCACGCGGTACGCGTTCAGGCGTTTGTTGGCCGCAGCAATCACTGCATCCACTTGGTCGCTGCCGAGGTCGTCAATGCGTATACGACTCACGAGTCGTGCCGAGTGCTTGATCTTCTCGATCGGGATCTCCGAGGCAGGAACAAAGGCGATGGTTGGCCCCGTGGTGCCATCAATGGCCTTCAGTCCGATCAGGCCAGCGGGATCGTTGAAGGTGATGCGCGAGGCGCACTCGGGCATGTCGAGCTGCTGGGCGAGGGACCGGTACATCCCGAGCAAACGGGTTCCGCGCCAAACTTCGAAGTCGCTTTGGGGGGTGGGTCCCCAAAGCGCAAGGCAGGTAGGCATATCAGTGTCGTTGAACATCTGCGTGGTGAGTGAGACCACTGCCACCAGACGCTCGGTGAAGATTCCGGTGGTGAGGAACGACTCGGGAATAATCGCGGCGACGTAGCCCGTGTTCGCGAGGCAACGCTCAAGGGAGACCTTGTAGAGATTGTTGTACTCACCCCAGGGCAAGTGGTCAACTTCGAGACCTTTGCGACGCGCGAAGTGCCGTGACAGGTACGGGGGGTTGGTGACCACGGCGTCGTAGCCCGCGGGGAAGTTGGCGAGCGTGTCTTGCTGGACCACTTCGGGAGCGAGTGGCGCAATGTCGAAGTAGCCCCACGTCCCGTCGAGGCCTATCGCTCGCATCATGCGCGGCAGGGCGTTGGCTCCGGCGAAGGGCTCCAGTAGGAGGGGCGTCGCTCCGAGCTGTGCAAACCAGGACAGAAATGCCGAGTGGAAGAAGGGGTTGGATGCTGTCAGGTAGCGGCCGTCAATGCGCTTGTCCGGATCTTCCGTACCCGTTGAGTCGGCGACGGTGAACTTCGGCACGGTGATCGTCGACGGGACGATGCCGGGTCCCAGTAAGTGCTCCCAGGCGCAGATCTCGCCCAGCGTGGAGAAGACCTGTCCGTGAAGCTTGCGGCGTAGTTGGTCCTCGTCCTGACCGAGTGCTGCTGCCAGGTCGGTCAGAGTGAGCCGGCGATCCTGGAGACGCGCCTTGACCGCGAGAGCAGCGAGGTGCTGGGTGTAGGCAGCACTGAGCAGTCCGATCTGGCGAGGAGCGAAGCCAGGATCAGCCCACTCGAGCGACTCGGCTCGACCGAATCCTGAGGGGTCGGTGGCGAGGTCTTGGGGCGCGGGCGTACTCACCCTCACGACCGTCCGGGACGCCCGGCGGCGTGCACACATACGCCGCGCGTTTTGCGCGCCGTTTTGCGCGCGCCGGCGGTAGGAAACCCTAAAAATGAGGCCTCCGCAAGCCGTCGTTACTTCGTGCGTGGCGAGCAGGCGTGCTCACCCACGACACGTCCGGCAGTAAGTACCAGGGGGTCTTGGGTTTACTAGAGAATCTCGGGACCAAATCGGGTGGGGCGTAGCCGGGGTCTAACTATAAGGAGAGTGCCCTTTTCGGTGTTCGCCTTATAGTTAGCCGCTGAAATCTCTGGGGCAACAGTGCGGGAGTGCCCTACATGTTCGGGGGTAGACGTCTCACAACTTCGGGCTCCGCCGAGCGGTCACAGAGTTTCTGTCGCCCTGCACGATGCAGGGTTCCAGAAACTCTGCAGAAACTTTGACGCAACCCGCGGGGCTGAGCCCCACATACCCAGCCTGCTTCGCGCCAGGTAGTGCGCGGTAGAAGGTCCCGGCTGGCTCACTTCAGGTGAGCCAACTCGCTCACCTGGAGCACGTCACACCGATCAGACGTACCAATCCAAACTGCCGGCGGCCCGGGCTACGAGTAGGGCCCCTGCTGAACCCGGGTCCCAGTCTCCACAGAGCAGGTCAATGGGACGCAGTCCGTCCAAGAAGCGCAGCCGCAGTCGGGTGAACCAGCTGCGGATTCCGACGGCGGTAAACGCACCTTCTAAGTCGTAGACCACGGCGTCCAGGTAGCTCAGGCGCGCCCTGGCCATCTCCTCATCCCCGCCTGTGTCTCGCACCAGCCGGGCCAACAGATCAGCTCCGAGCACTTCTGTCAAGCGCTCTTTTACTCCACGGGTCGCGTCGTCCATAGCCATGACTGTGCTCGTGTAACCCAGCTCGGCACGCGAGTCGCCGCGGACTGTCGCTGATTGCCCCTCGCGCAGCCGTCTGAACGGTCGCGCGGGTGAGCTCACCTGATCACTACAACTACCCACCCACCGCGTCACCTTTATCGGACCGCGCGCGATCGGCCTTCGAGCGGTTCTGCGCTCGGGTCTTTGACCTCGGTGGTTCCCTTGTCGAGCACTCGCCCTACGTCAACTCCCGCACCTCCGTTGAACTGCGCTGCGCTCTCGGCCACGACACCCGCGTGTTGCCCTCGTCGCTGCTTCGCGGGGTGGGCTTTTGCAAGGTCTGTGCCGGCAACGACCAAAAGAGTGCCGAGCGGGCCTTCTTCGGCGCGGTCGAGGCCCAGGGTGGACAACGTCTCGAGACCTCTCTCTACAAGAACGCCAAGACCCGCGTGCCCGTGCGCTGTGCCCAGGGCCACCTGTGCAGCCCCGTGCCCGGTGAAGTCAAGAAGGGCGGGCAGATCTGCGTCGTCTGCTCGCGTCGCGATCCCGAAGCCACCGCCCAGGCTTGCTTTGATGCCGCCCGAGCTCAGGGCGCGCAACTGACCACCGAGTCGGTCTACCGAAACAACAAAGCCCCGATACCCATGCTGTGCGCGAAGGGCCACGCCTGCACCCCGACCGCCAATCACATCTTGCGCGGGCAGGGCATCTGCCGGATCTGCGCGCGAAACGATCCCGCTACCGCCGAAGCCGAGTTCTTCGCTCGCGCCCGAGCACTCGGTGCCACGCGCACGGAGAATTCGCGCTACGTCAATGCGAACACGCCGGTCGAGCTGCGCTGTTCGGCGGGCCACCTGTGCACGCCCGCACCCAGCCGACTGCAGCAGGGACGCGGGCTCTGCGAGCAGTGCACGGTCATCTACGACCGGGTCTACTTGCTCACCCACCCCCGCGCGAGGGCCATCAAAGTTGGTATCGCCAGCGGCGAGTACCGAGCGGCGGGCCACTGCGGGCGCGGGTACCAACTGGTAGCGCAGTGGACGGGCCTCGCTCACGACCAGGCCCGTCGCGCGGAGCAAGTAGTCCTTACGCGCTGGAAGCAGCGTGGCTACGAGCCGGTGCCCCACGTGCCCAAAGATGGCAGCACAGAGACCGCTCCGCTCGAACACCTAGAAGAGACCCGCGAACTCCTGGTAAGGCTCCTGGGGCCCGCTGATGCCGGTATGGACATTTCCAGCCAGGGCACTCGTGATGCTCCCTGAACATTTCTTCTGGGTAGCTGAGCCGCTCAGTACACGGTGGCTTTATGTGCACGAAGCCATCTTTGTGGCCGGACGCCTGGCGCGCTTGTTGGCTCCCGCACTCTGGTTCTGCGCTCTCGCTGTGCACTGACTCTGCACCTTCGCGGGACTATGCGCTGCGTTTAAGCAACAAGCGCTCCGCCGCGGTTACGGGCAACTGGAGAGTCGCACCAAACAGATCTTCACAACCTGTTTGGTGCCCAAAACCAAGCCGTCGTAGAGAGAGTTGCCATGTCCACTACCCGAAAGCTCATCATTGCTGCCACCGCCCTCGTACTCGTGGCCGCTGTCGCCCTGGGCGCCTTCGAAGAAGCGACCAAGAAGATCACGTCGAGTCCTAAAGCAATCGCCGCACTCTCCCAAGCCATCGCCAAGACCCTCACTCCCGTGGCAACGTCGTACTCGCTGAGCGAGACCGTTTCTTCGGGCTTGGAGAACTCGGTCATCAACGCCACCGGAGCCTGGGACAATCACCAGCAGACCGGCTCCTTGGTCATCAATTTTCCGGGAGCCGCGGCGGCGCTAGGCTTGGGTCCCATTCACATCATTGTCACACCCACTGTGAGTTACGCCAAGTACGGTCCAGCCGTTGAGAGTCACTTTCCCACCCCGTGGATCTCTCTATCGAGCGCACAGCTCGCCTCGTCTACCACTACCGCCCAGTCGTCGTCACCCCTGAGCTTGGTCACCGCCCTGGCTCTTCACGGCTCGGTCGTCCAAGATGCTGGTTCGGCAACCTTCAGTCACCACCCCGCTCGACGCTACAGCGTGACGCTCAGCGCCGACAGTGGCCAGACTCTGTTGCGCAGTGCTTTGACAAAAATGACACCTGCCGAGCGCCGCAGCCTCGGGGGATCAACTGCAGGCTTTCAAGCAGGGCACGTCGACGCGTACGTAAATACGGCCGGCTACTTGGTGGGCTTGGTGGAATCTTTGAGCCTGAGCTTGCAGGGCCAAGACGTCACGGTCACCACGAAAGAGACGCTGTCACCGCTGAGTTCGCCGATCACTGTGACGCCACCACCAAGCAACCAGGTCACCCCGGCGAGCAAAATACCGGGCCTCAATCTCGGATAGTTGTCCCCGGCCCTGTCGTCGCTGACGTCACCCGTAGGGTCCTAACTCAGCGGTTCGTAGGTCACGGGGATGTTGTCGAGTCCGGCAGAGATCTCTTCGACGCTCAAGCGCCGCGAGGGGGACTGGTGCGTCGAGCACTTCTCGCGAAGTAGCAGCAAGCCAGCGGTGGAGTCATCCTCCTCGTCCAGCTCTACACAACTCATTTCGCCCAGAACTGCCGGTAGAGCGCACCCCGGCTCGACGCAGCGACCACGTAGGCGAACTGCTCTTGCGTGGCTACGAGTTCCACAAGCTCATCACCAACGACATTCCGTCATTCGAGTCACTGCTCGCTACGAGCTCTGGCACACTTGCGCGCTCGGGCAACGCGGTGATCTACACGCAGTCTGTAAAACCAGCCGGCACCCCGTACCTCACATTGCGCCTCACGCCCAGTGCGCCTAAGCAGGTTGCCCCGCCCGGCACGCTGACCTACGCCCAGGTTGTAAAAAACGACCTTCAGCACTAGTCGCTTCGCGTACCAAGCCACCCTTCCCTACGGTCTACGGTTGTCCGACCAGTTACTCGCCAAACAACAAATCGCCGGACTCGAGATAACTCAAGTCCGGCGATTTCAATGTTTGTTGTTGTCCGCTAAGCGGGTTTGCACAAAGTGCTTACATCCAACGACCAGTGTGGTCGTAGTAGTAGTCAGCCAGCCACCAAAAGATGACACTGCCACTAACAACGGTCCACACCGTGGTCAGGGTTAAGAACACCGCGAGGGCGTTCTCACCAGCCGAACCCTTAAGAGACGGCAGGCCGAGGAGCAGAGCTCCGGCGGCCAGTACAGCCAGGCCCAAAAGGCCGATGACTCCAGCCGAGTAGGCGCTGTACTTTGCTGCAAAGAGCATGAACTTGCTCATTTTTGATGTGCTCGTTTCCGAGTTTAAAGTTTTCATACATCCTCCAATGTGAAATGCGAAGAGAAGTTCTCCGCTGGGTAGTACCGTCAGTGCCAAGAGCTCGGGTGCAAGGTCACTTCGTCTACGTCGCTCGTCCCCACAGCGCTCTCCCCGAGCACCTCAAGGACGTGCCGAGCAGCCACGTCGATCTGGCCGCGTTCGATCTCGACGTCACTGTCTCCCAGGGCCCTTAAGGGAGCTTCTCGCACCCGGATCACCCGCCAGCCGTCAGCCCGCAAAGCCCGCGTTTTGCGCAGGTCAACCTCTTTACGGCCCGGATGCCCGTGGAAGTAGCCGTCGTACTCGATGACGACCCGCTCTACCGCTAACACGAGGTCTACCTCCCACGTACTTCCGCGCTTCGGTCGCTCGCGCGTTTCGATCCGTACATTGGACTCAACCGAGAGACCCTGTGCTTCTAACGCGTCACGTAGTGCTTCGTGGGCACTCGACACGCTCACCTGGACACAAGAACTGTCCGGGCAGCCATGCCCCGCGATACGGTGACTCAGACGCTGGATAAATGAGTGCCCCGCCGCACAGCGCCACACGTACTTCTTCACGCTCTTTGCGCCAATGACCGTCTCTGGCGTAAGAGGGAAGTTGGCTTCGCGGTCAAACTCCGCCGCGAGCTTGGAATAGCGCGCTGCGAGTGAGTTACTCGGACACAAACGCCGGTTCGTACAAAACGGACACAGCGCTAAGTCGAGTCGCCCCGATCCTCTATACCCAGCCGTGCGGTGATCGGGCGAGTCTTCCCAGGTGTGTTCGCCATTCAGCGCGCATTGCCACACCATCTGCCGGTTCGACCCAGCCGTCACCTCTTCGACCGTCAGGTCGTTGCGGTCGGCTGCGTACTGGCGAGCAGTGTTCGGAAAGTGCAAAGCAAGCGAGAGATCCACCCGCTCGACCGTTCAGAACCGGCCCGTCGATGCACACTGCTGCCCGCGCGGCTACGGCTACACAGCTGTCAAGAGTTGGTGAGCACCCGCTAGTGCAAAGAGTTCCTCCAGCGTCCCCACTCGCAGCGATTCAGCCACCCACGCCTCGGTAACCCCCGAGAACTTGCCGTGCACTTGCACACTCGCCATCTGAGCTACTTCGCGCAGGTACGACAACACGGTCCGCTCGACGAGTACAACCTGGTCACCATCAATGTCGTTGCTCGTGCAGTCGAGTACTCGCCACCCGCCCCGCGCGTGCTCTTTCAATCGCCGCTTTAGGTCATTCGAGATGCCCACTTGCAACAAGCCCTTTTCCTCGTGGGCAATCAAGTAGAGACCGCCGGGTAGGCCAGGGGAGAAGCCGTGCGGTGCGCACGAGGGGCACAGTGCCAGCCGACTACGCGACCGGTTCTTTACCGGAGCTTGCCAGTCAGGGTGCCCCGGCACGTCACAACGCCACGTAGCGCAATACGCCGAACCATCAGTAACGCTGTAGGGGGTTGTGTCACCATTCTTGGTCGGGTGCCACTGTGCCGCAAGGTCGGGTCGCGTGGTCGCGAGACAGTTGGAAAGCACCACAACGTGCCCTAGGCAACACGGGCAGCCACCCTTGCTTCGAGTGCGGTCCTGGGGTGTCGCCTCCCACACGTGATCGTCGACCACCGAACAGCGCCAGTGCACCCTTTTGTTTGACTGAGCCTTCAGGTCATACGGCGTCAGCTTCCCGTTCTTGTCTGAATCCCACTGCGCCGCGATGTGCGGATGCGTTATGGCCAGGCTGTCTTTGGGCATCGTTAGATACCCAGAGCAATACGGACAACCCGAACCGCCCGTGCGGCTCTGCACCGTGGTTTCCCACTGATGTTTCGGGTCGAGTGAACAGCGCCAAAAGAATTTCTTTGACGACCCGGCCAAAATCGTCGTCAAGTCACGCTCACCGTTTTCCGCAACGTCGTAGCTCTTGGCAACGTCGGGAAAGTCCGCCAGGGTCTTTCTCGGTCTGGTTTTAGGTGCTGCGGCCACCCAAGCGACCGTGAGGCCACCTCAACTGGCTGCACACAACCCAACCCAAAGCACCAGCGAGCCCGCCGCGTCTGTTACTGCAAAACAACCCAGCCGAGCCTCAGTGCTGCAACCACTGGTGGCGCCCCAGCACAGCCTTTGCCTAGGCGACCTACGACGTCTGTGTTCTCATTCCCGCCAAGGGCACGCAGTCCCCAACCCCCGCTACTTGTTAGCAACGCAGATAGAAACGAGCACGGAACAAAAAAGTGGTGTCGCTGGATATTTCTCAGCGACACCACTTTTGTTTCTGCACCCAAGAGAGGCTCAGAGTTTAACTACCTAGAAACTGGATCAAACAAAGATCAGGTTCTACGGCCGCATCTTGTAGAGCATGCCGTCACCTTGGTTGTCGTCACCTTCCAGCCAGACGTAGTTGGCGTCGGTGACGACGTACGTCAAAGAGGTCGCGTTGGTGAAGTAGCTCATCGGGAAGGTCTGAATGACCGATCCAGTAGTTGCACTCAACTGGATAAGCGAGGACCCAGTTGTGCGCACCCAGACGTTTGTGCCATCCGAGGCGGCAACGTACATCGGCGAGGCGCCCGATGAGATCGTACCCACCACCGCTCCGGTCGCCGCGTTGATCTCCGTGATCGACGACGAGCCCGTGTTGGTCACCCATACGTGCGTACCATCGTCCGCCATCGGTCCCGGGTGAGTACCAACGTTGATGGTTGCTACAACGGTTGCCGTAGCGGGGTTGATCTCACTGACCGTACCGGCGTTGTAGTTAGCGGCCCACACGTGCGAAGCGTCCATGACGATACTGTTCGCCGAGGTGAGCGACCCAATCGTGTTTAGCAGTGTGCCTGACGTGGCGCTGTACTCGTACACACCGCCCGTAGCCGACACCCACACGGTCGTCCCGTTGGTGGCCAAGATGTTGCAGCGCCCGTCGTAACAGAACGGGGGATTGGTGGGGGTCGTGATGGTGCGAACAAGTGCGCCGGAGCTGGTGTTAACTTCGTAGATCTTCGAGTATTGGTAGTCGGGAATCCACGCAAATCCCCCGCCACCTGCAAGTCGGCGTAGCCCACGCCGCTCCACTCGCTGACTGGCGTCACCAGGAAGGTGTTCACACCCGAAGCGATGGAGAAAGAAGACAGACCACCGAGCGAATCTGCGTTGTAGACATTGGTGACGTCTGACGCAATCTGACCACCCTGGCCTGGGACTCCGGAGTAGTAGTTGAGCAACGCCGCCGCGCCCGCCGAGTAGCCGGGGTTGGGCAGTGTTGGGCCAGATAGCGCGAGCGTGCCATTGCAGTTAGCGCCCAGTGACGAAGCGTAAAACCAACCAGAGACCTTTGAACCAGAAAGCAAACTCATCGCGCATCCGCCCGACGGGCTCACGAGAGCCAGGCCCACCGACCCCGTCGACACGTCAGCTGAAAGCACCGTGGTCGAAGTCGACGCCGCCGTCGACGCCGTTACCGTTACCGCAGAGGCAGCTGCGAGGCCCGCGGCTGCGCCAAAGGTCGGGGTGTCATTTAGAGCTATCGCGATGTCAGCCGTAGTCGGCACGCTGCGACCAGCCGCGGTAGCAATCGAAAGAGCCTCTTTGTTGATGTTTGCGAGCTGAGAGGCTTCAGCGGAGAGCTGCGACGACGTGCGAAGTGAGTTGTAGACCGGCAACGCGATAGCGGAAATCACGGCGAGGATGACGACGGCGATGACGAGTTCGAGCAGGGTAAAGCCACGACGGCGCGGCTTTGATGTAGGGGGTGTGGAGAAAACCATGACCTCAACGTGAAGACCTACTTGGAATTCGCAACACTACGTCCGAGAAGTTCATTGGCTAACAAGTGTTGCTGGCGCAGTCTCCACGGCCACCCTGGCTGTCTTTCATAATGAAGTAGTGCTACGCGCTAAAGCGTGAGAGATCTGCGCGCCGCACCGAGTACCACTCGCCAAGGATCCGACTAGACGTCACCCACGAACCTCCTACCGGGTTGGCGCTGTGAACAAAGATCTGGCCAATCGGAAGTGGGGTGCCCATAAAGCAGCGCTCTTCTAAGTACCGAACCACGGGGCGGATCGTGTCGTCGCCGCCAAGATCGTGGTCTAACCACAGCTCGTCAATCGTCTTGTGCTCGTTAGCTGCCAACCACGCGAGAGCCTCTACAGAACTGCGCAAGTGCAAAGCGTCGCCCGAGTAGGTACGTAGGTCGTCGATAACCACTCTCATTGGTCGCTCCTCTTTGTCGCGTGTCGTGTTCAAAGAGTTGTGTCGACGCGCGACCGAGAAGCACACGGGCGACTTACTCGAGACCACGGGCACACCGCGCACCCCGCACGGCGAAGAAATTTCATCCCCGTGTGCACGCCCCTTGCGCATCGACAAAGTACTAACGACCGCTTCTACACGCCCGTACCGGAGACATCATGCCCCAGACATCAAACCCTAAAGACACCACTGCCGCCCCCTACACCCCACTACAAGCTCACCGCTCGGGTCTTGTCGACGCCGCCAAAGCCTCGCCCAGTCGGGCCGTCACCAGGCGTCTGCGTCACGTCGAACGCACGCACGCTCACTACAACAAACTCACAGCCCTCGCTGACTTACTGGTAACGCATCCATCCGAGAGCTACACCTCACCCGCCGCACTACTGCAGTGGCGTTGTCAAAGCTGCTCGCAGTTAGAACAGCAGTGTGCGTCTTTAGAGGCGTCTCTCGCCCGAGCCTACGCCCGCTTAGAAAAGGCCCTGACCAAGTAGTCCGACCAGGACCACGTCGACAATCTCTTCTGGTGTGCGGACCCAGTCGATTGCCCTGCCTTCTCGTTTTATTCCCGCGGAGGCGAATCAAACAACTCAACACACTCTGTATCGACTGTGTTAGATGCGGGCGCCACCACGCTCACCTCTCACCATTTTCTTCGTGCCCGCTTCTTCGCCCGCCCCACTCGCCTTGTCCTCCAGAAACGCCTGGCTGGCTGAATTGCAGATGAGCGGCGCGAGTCCGCACACCCTTAGTGGCTACCGGCGTCTCACCAGTGAAGCGCTTACCCACATCGCGGCACTTCACGGCACGTCTCTGGAGAAACTGCGTCTCTCCTCGATCACCCGTGACGACGTCGCTTCGGCCATGGCTGCCTACCAGTCGCGCCCCGACGCACGCAGCGGCGCTGCCACTGCGCGGGCCACCTCGACGCTGCACCGTTTCTACAGCTGCTTGCACTCGTTCTTTGCGTGGTGCGTGACAACGGAGAAGATCGCAAAGAACCCCGTCGCCAAGATCAAAGCGCCCAAGGTCCCAAGTCGCGTCCCCAAGGCCATGAGCAAAGAAGAGTGCGAACTACTCCTCGCCACTGCGAGCCGCTCGGCTTTTCCTGAACGAGACACTCTGGCGCTGTTGCTAACGCTCACCGCCGGCCTTCGCCTCGCCGAGATCGCGGGCCTGACGCTGTCGAGTATCATCTACCAAGACGGCGCGCTCACACATCTGCTCGTTCTCGGCAAGGGCAACAAAGAACGCGTGGTGCCCACGAACGAGCGACTGAACCAAGCACTGGACGCCTACTTGCCCGAAAGAGCCACTAAGGCGCAGTCTCTCCTACAGCCAAGTGAAGCTCTCTTGCTTTCTCAGCGTGGCCCCTTTAGCCGTGACGGACTCAGTCAACTCTTTGACACGCTCGTGAAGCGCGCGGGCTTAAAAGTACCGGGCCGGCGCGTCCACGCCTGTCGTCACAGCTTTGCCACGCACGTGCTCGCCGCCGGAGCAGACATTCTGAGTGTCTCTGAGCTCATGGGCCACTCGAGTGTCTCGACGACCCAGGTCTACTTGCGCGTCGATCCCGCTCGACTGTCAGCTGCCGTAGCCGCAAGTCCGCTCGCCCAGGTCTAAGTTCCAGCAAATCCGGCGACACGCGCCACGCCGTTCAAGCACCAAGACCACTGCCCGCGACACCGAATGCACCCTTTCGCCCTCTTCGAACCGTGAGCAAGAGAAAGGGCCCGTATGTCAACTACTGAACAAATGAGCACGCACCACGAACTTCGCCGCCGACCGTTAGATCCCCGGCGCGTAAAAGTAAACCCTCTCGTCGCCCTCGCCACCTTGCTCGGCTTCGTAGAAGCGCTCTTCGTGGTGGCCATCTTTGCTCTTCGAGCCAAGGGGTTTTGATGTTCCCACGCTTTTCGCCCCGCGTGACCCCGTGTGCACACTGTGAGCTCCCTGACACCATCATTTTCATGAACCAACGAGGTCACCAGTGAGCGAAAAAGAAGAAACCTTTGTCCTAGAGGGTGTCGTCGACGAAGCCCTTTCTAACGCCATGTTCCGAGTGACCTTGGAAAACGGTGTCCAGATCCTCGCTTACGGGTCAGGCAAGATGAAGCAGCACCGCATCCGCATTCTGCCCGGCGACCGCGTGCAGGTCGAGATGACTCCCTACGACATGCAAAAGGGTCGCATCACCTACCGCTTCAAGTAGTCCTACTCGGCGTCGCGCACGATGTACGACGTCATCGAAAGCGACACGAGACTGCAACCCTCTACGAACTTTTCGGGCCGGCTCGCGCTCGCAGTCGCGATCCCCGCGATGTAGCCCAGGGGCAAGAAGTGATCGGGCGTCGGCACGCTGAGGGCGTAGTCGTCTGACGCCAGCATCAAATACCGCCACCAAAGGCAGGCCGACGCGGAACTACAGAGCGCTCGCGGCCAGTGTGCGCAGCTTCGCACCGGAGGTCGCATCGAAAGCCACAACACCACTCGTCGTAGCAACGAAAATCGTCGAGCCCTCGATCGAAACACTAGATGGGCTGCTAGAGAGTCCCGAACCCAGATTCAAAACGTGCAGCAGGGCTCCCGTCTTAGCGTTGATTTCGCTAACGTGCGTAGTGTTCGACGAATAGGCAAGCGCAATGTTGCCACTCGCGTACACCTGGCCGCCTGACCACCCGCCCTCGGCCTGCGAGGGGAACTGGTAGTTCGCGCCACTAAGTGTGGTGACACTTCCGGTCGTTGCAGAGATCATCTCGAGCACGCTCGCGCCCGATGACAAAGTCTGGGTGGTGAACAAGTTGCCACCCCCAACCGCCAAGTTGCTGAGTGGACCCGGCAGGGCTTTGGCTACGGGAATAACCGCGTTGGGACCAGTGAAGTTGGTGCACCATTCCGTCAGAGGTTGACCGAGCAGGCCGTAGAGGTAGAAGACGCTGTTGCCATCGCTGCTTTCACGCAGCGACAACCCAGTCGCGTGAATGTTGACGCTCTGAATAGTCCCGCTCGCGGTCTTAGAACCGTTAGCCAGTGAGTACAGGTTCGTGGTGAGACCGTTGCTCTTCCAGCTGTATACCGAAGCGGCGATGCTATTTCCACTGGCGTAAACGTGACTGCACCAGGTGAGGCCATCGCTGGTGCCACATACGTGTGACCACAGCAACGCGCCACTCGACTGGGAGTAAACGCTCAGCGTGGCGAGGTTCGGCACCACATTCTTGCCCGACACCGTGCGCGCAGAAAGCAACCGGTCCTCGAGAACAACGATGTCACTGCCGACGGGAACTACCGAGATTGGCGTGGAGGCGTTCTTGGCATCTGGCGTAGTGATTTCGTAGCTAACCGCACCAGTGGTCTCGTTGAGGCCAACTAACTTCCAGCTGGGGTTACTACCAGACAGTAAAGCTGCCGCCCATACGTGACCGTTAGCACTCGCCAGTGAAGAGATGGCGTAAGGCGGGTGAATACTACTCGCAGCCCCTGCTCCGGCGACCGGCAACGCCGCCAGACCAACGGCAGAGATCGCGACAATGCGCAGAGCAATCTTGCGAACAGGAGAGAACAACTTGAACGTAGACACGGGTAACCTTTCGTAGCTTGCAAAAGAGCGTTCTCCCACTTGGCACAATTGCCAGTTTTTTGCACCTACACCAGATCCCTAAAAGACCACCAACTCCCGGGCTCCGTCAGTTCATCGACTACCCCGCGCCGGGGGAGTAGCTCACTTGCCCGCAGCCACCAACGCACCTCGTGTCCGGTTAGGAAATCAGGTGCATCACGCAGCCGCGAGAAGTACTGAGATCTACCCTCACCCGGACGCTGGGGCACTTCGCCTACTTCGCGCACCACCGCGTCAGCCATCTCTTCTACCGCTCCTACGCGACCGCGCCACCAAGGATGAAAGAACCACTGCCACCCCTCGCGAAGCCCTAAGACCGCTACCCACCAGAGCGTTTCTTGGCCTCCCACCGCCTCGCTGATTTCGCCCAAGCGCTCGATATTCTTGGCCAGTTGCTTGGCAAGACCTTCAAGTACCTCGCTCGGCACCAGCCGGTCCACGCTCAAAGAGCACTCGCCAATGGTCACTGACCGCTTCTTGTCCGAGAAGTACGAGTACGCGACCGTGAGAACCTCGCCCATCTCGATGTTCGAAGAAACCTCTTCGAATGCGCCCCGTAGCTCGCGGCACATAGCAACATTCACGCGCAGCCGCACGTCGTCGGGTAGCGAGTAGCCCCGCACCGCTCGAAGAGCCACTGCTCGGGTGCGCTCGACGTCGGACGCTGTGTCTCGCCCACTCGGCAACAGAGCTTGTTGGCTAAAGGCCCCTTCGCGAAGCCGGGCGGCGGCTTGCGCGCTGAGATCGGGCGGCACGAAGAAGTAGTCGCCGTCCCAGGCAGCACTCACGCGCGAGTTTCGCCACAGAATCGCAAAGAGGCCAAGCGTCAAGGCGTCGAGTAGCTGCTCGGGGTCGAAGAGGTCGCAGCCGAGACTTCGCGCCATGCGCACCAGCACCTGTGCGTCAAACAACTCCTCCACGTAGCACTCGTTCCTTTCGTTCTCTTTGCCTGCTTACTGCCAAGCCTTTCACCGCTTGGGGTGTGTGCGTGTCTTGGGCCCTTTCGCACAGTCATTTTCATGGCAAAGAGCAAGGGCAACACCCGAAAGACCGGGCTGGAACAGTGCTACACGCCTGTCTCGGTAGCCGCCGAGCTTGTTTCCGTGATGGTCGACGAGCTGGGCATTCCCCTCACTCGTGACTGGTTAGAGCCCGCGGCGGGCACTGGCAACTTCGTCACCGCTCTCGCGGCGCGCGGAGCTACGAGCCGCCTCGCTATCGACATCGACCCACAGGCTCCCGGTATTGCCAAGCAAGACTTTCTCACCTCAACGCTGTCACTGAGCGACGCGGTCTGCCTCACCAACCCGCCCTTTGGCCGCAACCACGCCCTCTCGGTGCCCTTCTTCAACCACTCGGCGAAGTACTGCGAGTACATCGCCTTCATCGTGCCGCGCTCGTGGCGCAAGTGGAGCATCGTCAATCGACTCGACCGTCGCTTCCACAAGATCTACGACGCCGACCTCGAGACCTCCTACGTCGACAAAGACGGCAACCCCCTGACCGACTCAACGGAACTAAACACCATCTTTCAAGTCTGGCAACGCCGCGACGAGGAACGCGAACTCTTCCCTGGCCCCCTCACCAAGCACTTCGAGGTTGTAAAGCCAACAGAAGCCAACGGCTCACTCACCGTCTTTGGTCGGGGGTGCGGCACCTTGAAGACGACCTTTGCTCATGTTCCCAACACCACACAGATGTTCATAAAGGCCTCTGATGAGGTCTTGCGGGCATTGGCACAAGTAGACCTCTCCGAGTTCTTTACCCAGGTCGCCTACACCGAAGCTTTGTCACGCGTGGAGATTGACTACACCCTGACGAACTGGCTCTCCAACAAGACGCAGCTTCCCGCTGGGTTCTTGCGAGCCTCGACGCTTAGCTGAGAATCACGCGCGTCGTTGTCTCGCACAGTGCGAGCAAATCGCGGCGGTTGATCAAGCGCGGGTCGTCTTTGGACAACAACTCAAGCACCGTCGCGACAGGCAGTACCATGAAGCGAAGCGGCACTGAAGGGTCGTATTTCGAGGTGTTGGTGTAGATGTAGAAGTCGTTCTTGTCAAAGCCCGTACGCCGACATAGCACCAAAGCCTCGTCGTACTTGCCGGCCGCCAGCAGCGCCTTTACTTCGGGCCCTAAGTTGTTCGCCGGAAAAGTACTCGACGCTGCCGTATGAAAGAGGTCGTCTTTGTCGCGAGGATGCAGTTCGACATCCGGGTAGGCCTTGACTTCGTAGCTGCCCTCTGTGCCAATCAGGTCCGAGTCACCACCTTCGGAGTTCGATGACAATCCCAGGCACATTCCCACGATGCGCTGAAAGATGGTGTACGTAGCTCGGCCGTTGGACAACAACTCAGAGATGTCCAACGAGAGTCCACCCACATCAATCGATAACTGGCCGACCGGTAACTCGTAGAGAACAAAGGGAACTGGTCCGACAACACTGCTGGCGACTGCGGTCATGGCAAAAACCGTCCGCCGAGCGTGCAGCTCTGCACACGCCACCACGCACCACCAGGTGCACAGCTCTAAAGAGCCCCTCGACTACCCCCTCGCAAATTTCCTGGGCGTGGTCTGGGAATTTGCACTATTCACGTGCTTTCGCCCTGGTGCGACGCACGTTACGTAGCACCATGACTTCTCGTACACCCGTCTCCGGCAAAAAGCGCAAGGGCTTCACTCTGCTCGAGCTCGTCACAGCCGTTGTCATCTTGGCCATTCTCTCGGCTGTAGCTCTGCCCGTTTGGACGAGCCTGCAGAACTCCTCGCAGCTCTCGGCTACCGCTTCCCAGCTCGCCGCTCTCGGCTCTGACGCTCGTGCGAACGCCATCGCAAATGGCCGCACGCTCCCTAACGCCGCTGACCTCGCCACGGCCGCCGCGGAAGTACCAAGCCTCGCTGCTGTTGCCGGGCTATCTGCCACCGGTGGCCCGACGATCGTCACCAGCACCTCGGCTTCCCCCGTTGCCTCGACGGTTTCCGGCACCGTCTCAGCTGACGTCTCGTCGGGATCTTCGGTTGGCCTCTCGATGGCTGCCAAATCTGGTGGCTGTGTCATGGCCCTCGTGACTACCACCAAGATCTCATCGTGGTTCTACCAAAACGCCCTTGGCACCGCTTGCTCGGGCACCCAGGCCACGCAGGGCCCAAACCAGGCTAACCCTGGTCTGCTCTCTGCTCCGGTCATCACGAGTGTGTCCGGCTACACCGCCTCCATCCCCACTTCCGGCATCGCCCAAGTCACCTGGAACGCCCCCGCTTCTCTCGGTGGCTCGACGGTCACTTCCTACGTGATCAGCTACACCGACTCGAGCGAGCCCGGCTGGCCCGTGGCGACCAATAAGTGTGTCGCCACTAATGGATTGGGAGTCGTGGGACTACCGAACGCTGCCATCCCCGGAGCGTTCACCTGCTCGACGACCTCTACTTCGTACAATGTCGCTCCCGGCTGGATCAACTCTGCAACGCAAACCTGCTCCGGTGCGCTTAACGCCGGCAAGTCAGACGCTGAGGGCTTTTACCTCGACAATGTCACCTTCTACGTCACGGTGAACACCGCGAGTGGTCAGTCAGCCACTTCGACCGGCTACTCTGTGCCAAATTCAGCATCCTGGCAGTGGAACAACGGCTGTTAGTCCCGGCACGCAGACCATAAACAAAACCCGCGTACCAAAAAGTACGCGGGTTTTGTTTTGATCCACCTAAGTGAACCTCACGGCGTCTGAGTCATTGCTTGCTTGCCGGCACCCACACCGACCACAGAAGCAACGCCGCAGTGAAGCTCATAGCCAGCGCGCAGATCACCCAGTTAGGCGACAACCACGCAGCCGTACCCCACACGAGCGCCAGCGCTGTTTCGCTGAGTACGTACCGCGCAGGAATCTTCGCCCCGCAGCATTTCGCCCGCCCGCCCGTGAGCAGCCAACCAAGAACGGGAACATTCGCTCCTGTACGAAGGGGCGCACCACACACGCAGTGACTACGCCCACCTAAGGTCTCTCTGCGCGGCACACGCTCGCCAACTACTCCCAAGAAACTCGCGACGCAGGCCCCGAACAACCCGCCGAACAAAAAGTACAACCACGCGGGTATCTGGGAGAAGGCCTGTGAGTAGCTCATAGCGTTCACTGTGTCCCAAGCAAGCCCGCTGTCACCAATGCGGCCACAGGACGCGTGCACCCTTGGCAACTTTCTACACAGTCGAGGTCATGGACATTTCCTCGGCGCCTGAGCCTTCTGTTGTCGTGCCTTGGCACAGGCGCCGGGTACGGCCCCGTAATGTCGTCTTGATATTCTTTGCCTTCGCGCTACTTCTGGGATACCGATTCTTGTCGGTACCGAGTGGTTATCTCATTGAGGCCCCCGGCCCCGCTATCTCACTAGCCCAAAAAATCGCCAACCCTACCGACGCCAACTTCGCCAAGAGTCGCATCGCCTACACCACCGTGCAGTTCGTCCCGCTCTCACAAGGCGACTACCTCTGGCGCCACTACGTGCTCGGTCAGAACAATTTCACCGTGACCGAACAGGTCTCCAGCCAACAAAGCGTCGCTGACGCCTACATGATGCAAGAGGCCAAGCAGACTGCGCAGTATCTCTCCGCCTATTTGGCCCTGGGGAAAAAGGGGACCGTGACGTCCTCGGGCTCGCAAATCGTGAGCGTTCTGCCCAACTCACCCGCCGCCAAAGCATCTATTCAGGCCGGTGAGGTCATCACCAAAGTCAACGGGCATCCCGCAAACTCGCCGACCGCTCTCATCAAGCTCATCAACACTGAGGCCGCCAACGGATCTCTCACCTTGACGCTCACCCAGCCTGGTCAGGCGGGCTCGATTTCCACGCCGCTGAAGGCTGATCTTGTTCGGTCGGGCAACAAGTGGACGTACCGCATTGGTGTCACCATCTCGCCCTACGGCACCTTTACCCCGCCTGCGGGTGTACCAAGTATCAACACTGACGGCGTGTCGGGACCGAGCGGCGGCATGATGTTCACACTGGCTCTCATCGATGCCATGACCCCGGGAAACCTGCCCGGAACCCTCTCCATCGCCGGCACCGGAACCATCGACGCGCAGGGCCGCACGGGCCCCATCGGGGGAGTGCAGTTCAAAGTCCAGGCTGCCGCCGCGGCTGGTGCCCAAGTCTTCTTCGTAGACCCCTGGGACTACGCCGCCGCTAAAGCCGCCGCCCCACGCTCTCTGCACGTCATCGAAGCGCGCACCATCCTTGACCCGATCAAATGGCTGTGCGAGAACGCTCCCCATGACGCGTCTCACCCCCGTTCGTCCGTGTGCCAAGAGTTACCCACGATCGCCAAGCGCTACGCCGACTTGCAGAGCTGACCTGCGTGCACGCTTTCTAGAAGTTGAAACGGGTTATGGCCATGGAGCCCCTCTTTGACCCCACCCAGCAAAAGTCGCCCGCGCAGGTGCGCGCCGAGTACGCCGCCGCCGCGTCACCACGTCAGTGGCTGGAACGCGAAGTAGCCGACTTCTTCGCCCAGCCCGCGACCAGTTCCGAAGAGCGCCAAGAGCTCGCCGAGTCCATTTTAGAAGCTGACTCCACGGCCTTCTCCGAGTTCATCGAGACCGAGTTCGAAGAGCACGACCTGGTGACCTTGACCATCACCATCGCCGACCAGCACTCTAAGCGTGAGACCCTCGCCGCCTTCCCGGGCCTGCCGAGCCCCACGTCGCTGCTGTGGGCCTGTTGCCAGGTAGCCGAGCCCGGCAACGTCGTCTCGGTCATTCACCGCTTTGCCACCGGCATCGAGATATCCATGTCCGCCGTGTGGCCCTTTGGCATGCAAGAAGCCGTCGCTATGACAACCCCTGATCCCGAAGAGCTCGCCGGCATGTATGAAGACGACGAGGACGAAGAAGACGATGAGGCTGCGGAGAACTCCACCACGCTCATCGCCTCTGCTCGCCAGGTCGCTGTAGCCACCCTGGGCCTTATCGCCCTTGGCGTCGTGCTCGCTCGACTGGTGCCGAGTCGTCGCCCTCGCCGCTAATCGCCGAAAAAGCAAAGAGCCCCGGCTACGAAGCCGGGGCTCTTTGCTTTGGTCGAACTACTGCTGGGTGCCGAAGGGGTCAGCGGGCTTGTCGGTGGGCCAGTAACTCACCGGGATCTCTCCGTGTCCCTCTGAGGACCACGCTTCAAAACTCGCCGCTGAAGAATCGTCTGCTTCTATCTGCTCTGGCTGAACGAACACTTCGTCTTTTGCGACTTGGCCCAGCTCGGCGAACATTGCATCAACCGAGCCGAGCGTCTCTACGATCTGGGCTTCGAACTGCTGTCGAGACACGCCAAAGCGTTCCTTCCACGCATCCGCGATCTGGGACATCTTTTGGATCTCAGCCGCCTGGGAATCGAGCTTGGCAGCGTGAGCACGGTCGGCCTCTTCGCTCTTGGCAACGATTCCTGCCTCAATCTCGTCACGCTTGGCCTGCAAGGCCGAGGCGGCAGCCTCGTGGTCACCTTCGAGAGCCTCGCGCTTCTTTGTCATCTCGGCTTCGTACTGGGCGAACTCCTCGTCGGCTTGGCGCTTGCGCTCGGCAATACTGGCTTCCATTTCGGCCGCTTCCGCACGAGCGCCCGCTACCAGGTCTTCACTGGCCTTGGCCGCCGCTTCGAGCATCTTGGTTGCCTGGACGCTGGCATTGCTCGCCGCTTGGTCGTTAAGCAGGTCCAGGTGCTCTTTGTGCAACTGGTCCAGGGTCTCGGTCAGCACCTCAATGGTCACCGCGCAGCGCGCCAGTGCGTCGGCAACCTGGCCTGGGTTGAGTCCACCCTTCTTCACCTCGTCGATACGAACAGCTCGTACCTCGCCGGCCGACAAGTACGGCTTGGGGCCATCATCGGGTAGATAGTTGCTCATTGTTTCTCCTTCGTAGGATGGACGACTCGGTTAACACCACTCACTGTTCGAAAACTCTCAGGTTGTGCACTCAGGCACCGCCGGCAACTTTCATCAGCGCACGACACTGCTCACGCCTCTGGTGCATTGGGGATCCAGATGTTGAACTGCATGCCGCCCTTTTTGGACCTACCCGCCGTGATCTGTCCGCCATGGGCGCGAATGACCGCGGCCGAAATGGCCATACCGAGGCCACTATTCGATCCGCGCCGGCCGGGGTCGTTTTGCCAGAACCGCTCGAGTACTCGCTCGGGCTCGGCCACGCCTGGGCCGTCGTCGGCGTAGACAATTTGCACGCCACCGCTCTTCGATGACAGCGACAGCGTCGCCGACGTGCCCGCTGGCGTGTGGGCGCGGAAGTTCGCCAGAATGTTGACGATCACCTGTGAGATGCGGTCCGGATCGGCCTCGACCACCACGACTCCTGGCGCCTTCTCAACGAGAGGGTGCTCGCCCAATGCATCGATCGCGCGATGGTCACTCGCGAGGTCACGCACCACCTCAGCCAGGTCGAACTTCTCGTAGCGCAGCCCCTCTTGACGTTCAAGTCGCGCGAGAGCGAGAAGATCTTCCACCAAACGGCTCATCCGAGCCGTCTCCGAACCAATCCGACTCAGTGCGTCCTTTTGGCCGGCTTCGTCAAGAGCGCCGCTTCGCAGCAAGTCGCCGTACCCATGCAGCACAGTCAAGGGAGTACGTAGCTCGTGTCCCGCGTCGGACACGAAACGGCGCAGTTCTTCATTCAGACTCTCTTCTTGGGTGAGCAACTCTTCGAGCCCCGAAAGCATCGAGTTCAACGCGTCAGCTACGTCCGCGTACTCGGTGCCCTTCATGCGCCTCGGCACCACCACGCGCTCGCCGCGCTGGCCGTCGGTGATGCGTCGGGCCACGGCCGCGATCTGTGCGAGCGGCTTGGCCCCGTTTGAGAGCATCCACGCCCCCATCACCAGCAAGATGAGCAACGACGCAATCGTCGCGAGCAGTTGCTCGAGGGTTACGGCCAAATTCGTCGCGAGCAGCGTTTGCGTGTTGTGCCCCACCGTCACCACCACCCCGTCCTTGGTAGTCAACGTGTAAAAGCGCCAGTTCTGTGCGCTACTGACCCCAGACTTGAGATGCGCGATGCTCTCGAGTGCCGCCGTACCGTCAGGGAATCCCACAACCGAGCGGTGATGGTCTTTAGGGGTAGCCACACTGACCACTCCGATCAACGACGCCATCGGGGCCACGTCACGGATGACCGCGTTGCTGCTAGCGCTCGCGTTCACACTGCTCGTGACCACCACGGCGTCCGCGAGCAAGGTCGCGTCGAGTTGCTTTGACAGTGAACTGCGCACAAGCGAGATAGAGACGATGTTGACAACCAACATCACAGCCGCGGCACCCGCAAGAACCGCGAGCACCTTCTGGCGCAGCGTCAACCGCCTACGCGAAACGCCCCTGTCGTTCACTGCTCAGGTGTCAGGGTGTAGCCAAAGCCACGCACGGTCGTGACCATCTGGTGAGCGAAGTCACCGTCGATTTTCTTGCGCAGGTACGAAATGTAGGTGTCGACGTTGGCACGCCCGTCGACGTCAATGTCCCAGACGGCGGCGATGATCTGGTCACGACTAACGACCTTGCCAACGTTGCTCATGAGCAAACGCAGCAACTTGAACTCAGTGGGAGTCAACGAAATGACGACACCGTCGCGGGTGACCGAAAAGTTGTCCTCGTTGAGTTCCAGGTTGCCCACGACCAGTGAGTGTCGCTCGACCTTGCCGCTGCGACGAAGCAGGGCGCTCACCCGGGCCACCAACTCGTCCACCGCAAAAGGCTTCGTCAGGTAGTCGTCACCCAACGCCAGTCCGCGCACCTTGTCGTTCACCTCGTCACGGGCCGACAAGAACAGCACGGGCATGTTGTGCCCCCGTCCGCGAATCTTCTCCGCTACCGCAAATCCGTCAACCCCACCCAGCATGATGTCGAGCACGACCAAGTCAATGGGGTGCTGATCAGCCGCTTCGATGGCGGCCTCACCACTGTGCACCTCGATGACGTGGTACTTCGCGGCCTCGAGAACCATACGCACCAGGGCGGCAATGTTCTCTTCGTCGTCGACCACCAAGATGGTGATCACTTCTTCGTTGCTGGTCATTAGATCTCCCAAGTAGGACTTGCTCCGTATCGTGCGTTTCCCGCTCCGACCGGCCAGCAACCTGCTGGCACCGTGAATATCTGTGCGGACGCTTTATGTCACTGCATTCACCGCAAGGAGACTCATGGACAAGCTCAACACCCCATTTATCAAGATCCTCTTGATCATTGGCATCCCGCTCATCATCATCGCGGGACTCCATGACCTGAAGGTCTTCTAACCCCGCGCTCCACCACAGGCCCATCAGGACGCGGGCACCGTCACCTGCTCGTGAGACATCGTGTACTCGAGTGCCGTTAGGTACAGGTGCAAGATGTCCTGGCCGTACTTCTTCCCGCTCGCCCACACACCACCGAGGTCAACCCACGTCGGGCACTTGCCGCGCACTGACAACGTGTCCAGGCCGTGGTAGCTCAGGGGTCGGTGCGCGCTCGAGCTAACAAAACTTTTGTCGCTGTACGCCCGCAATAGTTCGACCTGCGCGCGCACCCCATAACGCAGACTCGGGTAGTTGTACCCGCTCGAACAACTGTCACACGCCCCGATACCCGCGAAGTTATTGGCCCCGCTCATTACAGAAAAACCACCAGTTTCAATCACCGACTGCATGAAGGCAATGTCTCCACGGACGTTCTCGGCCGCCCCTTCTTGCAAGTAGATCTCCGCAATTTGCCTGATGGGCATTCCCGCGAGGTTCACGAATCCCACCGAGGCGTACCAGTTCGCGAGTTCATCTGCGCTCAGCACCGCCGGTCCCTGGATGCTCATCGCTACATTCACAACCCCAAAGCCCCGCGACCCCAAGAGGGGAACTGCTACTCTTGGTGCGGTTTTAACGATGGGCACATTGGCGGCAACGTCTCTGGCCAGTTGTCCGTTCAGCTGCCCGATCTTTTTCTGCAATGACGTTAGGGCCAGCTTGGCCACGCCGGCCTGTTCACGCAATTCACCCGTTAGCACACTCATGTAAATCGCCGTTGACTGCTCTCGACTGGCCTGCGCCAAGTCACTCGACCAGGGAGCAGTACCGGTACTGGAGTTTTGGATGTAGATGGTCGTGGCCGCCTTTACCAGCGCCTGAAGCTTTTCGTTATACGCCTGTGCAGCCTGGGCCACGTCGGAACGAAGTTTCACCGCCTGGGCGAGGTCGGCCGCAGAGGAGTTCTTTGGGCCGGCCGAGCCAAAGCCGTACTGGCTGAGCTCGCTGGCTACCGCACTGGCCGTCAAGCTGAGAGTTTGCTCACGAGAGACCGGGCTGAGCGTCGTACTTGGCGGCGCTTTACTGACCAGAGCCACCGCGAGTGGCGCTGCTGCGGGTGCGCTGTGCGCTAAGCCTGTCTGCCACACGCCGATCCCACCGACCGCCCAACCACTGCCGCCCGCGACCGCCAGGGCGAGCCCGAAGAGCAACTGTTTGGAAAGACGCCGGCCCATGGGCCTAACTGTGGCCGGCTTTCATCATCTGTCGTGCATCCCGACTTGCCAGAACGTCCGTACCTCGAACGGTAGCGAGCATGAAACTTCGTGCTCTACAACGACGCCTTGCCGTCCTGCGTGGTTTCACCCTCGTCGAGATGATGACCGCGCTCTCAATTGTCGCAGTCATCGCCGCCCTCACCGTCCCGACTTTCTTGACTTCCACCAAGCAAGTCACTGCGGCGCGAGACCAAGCCGGTCTCGTGAACCTCGCAAATAACGCGCTCGCCATCGCCAAGCAGCACTACCGGGCGCTGCCTACGGCCTCAGACATTCAGACCGCAATCGCCGAAATGCCCGCGTCCTCTCTGGCGGGCAGCACCACGGTCGCCAACCCCAACGGCTCGGTGCTACCGAGTTCATCTTCCGTTCCCGTGGCCTCGACAACACCCGGCACCGTTTCCGTCGACACATCCACAGCCTCCGTCGTGGGCCTCGCCATGGCCACGACCTCGGGCGGGTGCTCCATGGTGCTGATCACCGCTACTGGCACGACTGCCTTTGGCTACACCAAATCTCTGGGCGCCAACTGCACCGGCACCGTCGCCTTGGCTGGGCCCACGCAGGCCGCTCCTACCTACGTCACCCCGGCTGGCGCGCCTACTTATGTCACCGCGACCCCCGGCAACGGCCAAGTCAGTGTGTCGTGGGCCGCTCCGACTTCTGGCCCAAGTCCCGTGTCGTACTCGGTCATCTCGAGTCCCTCGGGCCTGACCTGCACCGCGACCGCCCCGACGACGACCTGTACCGTGGCCGGACTTTCCAACGGCACGAGCTACACCTTCATCGTCATCGCCATTGCGGCTTCGGGCGCGGGTACTTCTTCAGCTGCGTCTGCTGCCGTGACCCCGACTGGCAGTGCGACCACGACCACTTTGCCAACCACGACCACGACCCTGTCGACCACACCTGCGGCACCGACGATTACTGCGGCCAACGTCTCTTCGCCCTACGGCCCCCAAGATGAGGCCAACGTCTCCGTGACACCGTCAAGTTCGACGGGTGGTTCGGCTCTTAGTACTTTGACCGTGACCGTGACCCCCGGTCTCAAGACCTGCTCGGTGACTAACCCCACCGCGGGCACGTCAAACCAGTGCTTCGTCACGGGCCTCACCCCCGGCACCACCTATACCTTCAGTGCCACAGTGACCAACTCGGCCGGGCAAACGAGTCCCGCCTCGAGCACCGTCTCGGCCACCCTGCCTACTGTCCCCGGCGCCCCGACTGCAGTCACTGCCGTTGCCTCTTCGGGCAGCACGGCCGTCAGCTGGCTCGCCCCATCATCAAACGGCGGAGCCTCTATCTCGTCGTACACGGTCACCAGTTCACCAGGTGCCCTAACGTGCATCGCCACGACGCTGACCAACTGCACCGTGACTGGGCTCACTGACGGCACGGCCTACACCTTCTCGGTCACTGCTACGAACATGATGGGAGTCGGCGCTGCTTCTACGCCATCTGCTCCAACTGCTTTCGTCATTGCTCCCTCGGCTCCGTTGAGCCCATCGGCCATTGCCGGAAACGCCCAAGCGGTCGTGAGTTGGCAGACGCCGAGCGTCACGGGTGGTTACGGCATCAGCCTGTACAACGTCGTCGCTTCGCCAGGCAATCTAACGTGCTCGACCCCGAACACCTCGTGCACGATCACGGGTCTCACCAACGGAACCTCCTACACCTTCACCATCACCGCGGTGAACTCGGCTGGCTCTGGTCCCGGTGCTACGACTTCGAGCGTCATTCCTTCCACGACGCCGAGCGCCCCGAGTGGTCTAACAGCCACTCCCGGTACCAACCAGGTCACCTTGTCGTGGACCGCACCTGACAGTGGCGGTCTGCCTATCAGCATCTACACCGTCACCGCGACCCCCGGCAACTTCACCTGCACTACGGCAACCACCACGTGCACGATTGGCTCGCTTAGCGCCGGTACTACCTACACCTTCTCGGTCACGGCCACCAACAGCAACGGCACCGGATCCGCCAGCTCGCCCGTCTCCGCGGCACCTCTCACCGTGACTCCTCCGGGCACCCCTGGCACACCGACGGCCACTGCCGGATCCTCCTCGGCACTCGTCAACAACTGGACAGCGGCTGCCGCTAACGGTTCGACGATCAACCTATACACCGTCACGGCCACCGACTCGACGACTCCGGCCAACG
>Ga0214201_1000041_pt1 | contig 57259 bp, 42 predicted proteins | sample TroBogEpilimnion_32_FD_153039 | JGI IMG/M metagenome (GOLD analysis project Ga0214201, IMG submission 153039) | Freshwater microbial communities from Trout Bog Lake, WI - 29MAY2009 epilimnion | ecosystem: Environmental > Aquatic > Freshwater > Lake > Epilimnion/Euphotic zone | place: Trout Bog...
CTTGAATGACATAGCCGATTCGCCGACGCAGCAACGGAGCCGGTTCGTCGGTCGTCAACCGCCCGTCGATCCAGACGGATCCGTCAGAAGGCTCAATTAACCGATTGATCATTCGGAGCAATGTGGATTTGCCCGATCCGGATGTGCCGACGATCGCCGTCACCGTGCCGCGGGGCACCTCCAAGTCGACGTGATCCACGACCGTCGTCGCACCGTAGCGCTTCGTCAGTCCCGCGATCTTGATCATGCGACTCTCCGGCGTTCTAACCCGTCAACCAATGCATCCAACAGCACGCCGGCCACGAGCGCCATGGCGACCGTCGGCAATGCCCCGAGCAGTACCAAATCGATAGCGGTTTGCCCGATGCCCTGAAAAATGAAGGTGCCGAGTCCGCCACCGCCGACGAGTGCCGCCACCGCGGCCAAGCCCACGTTCTGGACCAAAACGACCCGTATACCCGTCACCACCGTAGGCAGCGCTAACGGCCACCGTACCTGCCACAGAATCTGGCGATCGGTGAGACCCATGCCTTGCGCCGCCTCGATCACGGCGGGATCAATACGCCGCAATCCAAGCACGGTGTTGGCGACGATTGGGAAGAGCGCATATAAAAACAGAGCGACGATGGCCGGGGCGTAGCCGATCCCTCCCACTCCCAGGGCCGCGAGCGCGGGCAGTGCCGCTGCCAGCGCCGCAAGCGGCGCCATCAGAACGCCGTACAGCGCGATCGAGGGAATGGTCTGCACAAAGCTCAAGGCCGATAACACGGCGCGCGCCATCGATTCCCGTGCGAAGCACAGCATACCGATCGGCAGGGCAACGACCACGGCGCCGGCTAACGAACCGGTCGCCAACATCAGGTGGCGTTTGAGTTCGAGCGTAAACCGATCGGCATTGGCAGCGTATTCCCGACCGATCGAGACCTGATCGAAATGACCGCTCGCCAACGCCCACCCAATCACGCCGATCACAGCGCCGAGGAGTACGACCCGGCGCACTGGCCGCAGTCGCGCAATCGCGACGGCATCCACGAGGAGCAATCCGGTCAACGCGGCCGCCGCCCAAAAGCCGAGCCCCGGTGCAATACGAAGGACGCGATCGTCCGGCGGCGTCAATTCGGTAGCGACCGTGCCCAGCGCCCAGCAAAGACACGAGAGAGCCGTGGCGGCCGCCGTAAATCGAACCACTGGACGGCGCACCAGGCTCGCAACAGCCAGCAGCACGCCGTAGGCGATGAAAACGGAGTGAACGGACCCGCTGTGCCACACGGCTTTCAGCGGCAACGTCACACCCGGGACGATGCGATTGGCTTTTTCGACGACAAAGGGACCTGCAGACCACGCCACGAGCGCGGCGAGCCCAAAGACCATCCCAGGAAGATCCAGCCGCGGGCGGGTCATGGCAGGAATCCTCTGGCACGCAGGTAGTCCCGAGCCACCACCGTCGGCGCTTCCCCGTCGATTTGCACGCGCTCATTCAGCCGCTGCAAATGCTCTTGGTCCAGGCTGCGCATCAGCGGCGCCACCAGCGCCGGAATCTGGGGATACCGTTGAATCAGTGCCTCGCGTGCCGTCGGTACCGGCGCGTACACCGGCTGATCATGGCGATCATCTTCGAGGACCCGCAGGTGCGCCGTGACGATCCCGCCGTCGGTGGCGTACACCATCGCCACGTTCACGCCATTTGTTCGCGCCGCAGCCGCCGTGATGGTGGCGGAGGTTTCACCGCCGGCGAGAACGATCTTTTGCGACGGTTTTAGGTGGAACCCGTATGTTCGCTCCAACGAGCGTAGGGTGCCGGCGTTCGCAAACTCAGCCGAACAGGCCAGCACCACCGCCCCGCCATTACGGACCCAACGAGCGAAATCGGTTAACGAGTGCAAATGCCAACGCCGAGCCTCATCTTCTCGGACGGCGAGCGCCCAGGCGTTGCTGGCCGGCGACGGTTGGAGCCACACAATGCGATGGGCGGCGTAATCCAAGCGAGCCCCTTCCCGGTACCCCTGCGCGGCATCCTTCCAGACGGGATCGGCGGGTCGGTTGTAGAAAAAACCGGCGTTACCGGTGTACTCGACATAGAGGTCGATCTCCCCTGCGAGGAGTGCCCGCCGGACCACCGGCGTTGCTCCGAGCATCATCCGGTCTATCGTTGGAATGCCCTTTGCGTCCAAGACCAAACGGATCATCTCGCCGATCATGGCGGACTCGGTCGACAACTTCGACGACACAACCACCGGTGCATTGCCTGCAGACGCGGGCAGCGCCACCAGCAACAACAAACACAGCAGCCGACCGAGTGCGATGGGCAAAACAACCTCTCCTGGACGGCCCCGCCCGACGCTCGGGCGCAAGGAACCATGGCCATTACGGGCCGACGCGTCAAGTATTACACCGCTTGTCATCTCGCACGCGACGTGGTGACATGAACTGTCGGCGGGAGCGATCTGCACGAGTGATGCACGCTCGCCGACGAGAGAGTCGACTTCCACCGTGAAACTACTGCCTAAACGATCCCGTCCGCGTCGCTCCTCGGGTACGGATAGTGGGGATTACAGTCTCTTCCGTCTCCTGCGCGAAGGCCTTGTCGGTCACCGAGGCTGGCGGCCCGCGTGGCATAAAGCCGAGCCACGCGCGCGGTATCGGGTCGTGATCGTCGGCGGAGGCGGTCAGGGTCTATCGACCGCCCATGCACTCGCCACCCAACACGGTATCAGCGACGTCGCGGTACTCGAAAAAGGACCGATCGGTCTCGGCAACGTCGGCCGGAACACCACGATCATCCGGTCAAACTATTTTCATCCCGACAACGTGCGCTTTTACGAGCACTCGTTGAAATTATGGGAAACGCTGGAGCAGACCCTTAATTTCAATGGCATGGTCAGCCAACGCGGTACGTTGAATCTGTTTCACACCGAGGCGCAGCGCGATCTGTTCACCCGCCGCGCCAACGGTATGCGCTTACTCGGGATCGACGCGGTCGCGCTCGACCGGAAAGAGGTCAAAGCCCTCGTGCCTCGCGTGGACTTGGATCACGGCCGTTTCCCGGTACTCGGTGGCTTTCTCCAGCCGCGCGGCGGCACTGTGCGCCACGATGCCGTCGCGTGGGGCTACGCCCGCGCTGCCTCCCGCGCGGGCGTGGATATCGTCGAACACTGCGAAGTACGCCGGGTGGTGAGCGAGCGCGGTCGTGTGACCGGCGTCGAGACGACACAGGGCTTTATCGGCGCCGACATCGTCTGCCTCGCCGTCGCCGGCCATTCATCGACTCTTGCGAGCACAGCGGGCCTGCGCCTCCCGATCGAAAGCCATGTGTTGCAGGCCTTCGTCAGCGAAGCGATCAAACCGGTGTTGGACGTGGTGCTGACCTATGGGGCCGGCCATTTCTATATCAGCCAATCGGACAAGGGAGGACTCGTGTTTGGCGGGCCGATCGACGGCTACAACACCTATGGCCAACGCGGCACCTTGCCCGTGGCCGAAGAAGTCGTGGCCGCGGGCCTGACGTTGCTACCGAGTCTGGCCAAACTGCGGATACTCCGCCAATGGGGCGGAGTCATGGACATGAGCATGGACGGCTCGCCGATCATCTCGCGCACACCGCTTGAGGGCCTCTACCTGAACGGCGGCTGGTGCTATGGCGGATTCAAAGCCATTCCCGCCGGTGGGGTCGCCACTGCGCATCTGATCGCAACCGGTGAATCCCACGCCATTGCCAAGCACTTGGACCTCGACCGTTTCGCGGACGGACGCCTCATCGATGAGCGCGGCGCCGGTCCCTACCCGTGGGCGCACTGATATGTTGAGGTTGCGCTGCCCGCATTGTGGTTTACGCGATGAAGCCGAATTTCGCTACCGCGGCGATGCCACGCAATTGCGGCCCGCCGGGAGTGCGCCGCGTGAGGCGTTCGTTCACTACGTGTATGCACGTAACAATCCGAAGGGTTGGCACGTCGAATGGTGGATGCACGTCGCAGGCTGTCGGGCCGTGTTGCGCGTGGTACGGCATACCGTGACCCATGAGATTCATTCGGTGACGCTCCCGCAAGAGCCCGTTGACGTTCCGGGTGACGTGCGATGACCGGGCCCACTCGCATCGGCACCGGCGCCTTCATCGATGACACGCAACGGGTGTCATTCCGCTTCGACGGTCGCGTGTACGAGGGTCGTCGTGGCGACACCCTCGCCTCGGCGTTGCTCGCCAACGGGGTAACGGTGGTCGGGCGCAGTTTCAAGTATCACCGCCGTCGGGGCATCTACACGGCAGGCCCGGAAGAACCGTCGGCACTGGTGACGATTATTGGCCCGTACGGTCGCGAGCCCAATCGGCCCGCCACGGTCACTCCACTGGACGAGGGCCTCGTCGTGGAAAGCCAGAACCGTTGGCCGTCCCTCGCGTTTGACGCCTACGGCGTGTTCGGTGCGCTGTCGCGATTCTTGCCGGCCGGTTTCTACTACAAGACCTTCATGTGGCCCTCCTTCGCCTGGGAGCGCCTGTATGAACCGCTGATTCGTCGCGCCGCAGGACTGGGTCGACTGGACCATCCGCCGCGATCCGCGCCCTCCCCGGAGACGCAACACCACCACGCCGATGTGCTCGTGGTCGGCGCCGGCCCTGCCGGGCTTAGCGCTGCGGCAATGCTGGGCCTTGCGGGTTTGCGAGTCATTCTCGCCGATCAAGATGCGCATCTCGGCGGCGGCACTCTGCTGGATGCCGACTGGCAGAGTTGGCGCACACAGATGCTCGCGCGCCTCGCGGCGCTCCCGAATGTCCGCCTTTGGCCGCGGACCACCGTCATCGGGGCGTACGGCCACGGTGTCTACGGGGCACTCGAGACGCGCGCCGGCACGCAGCCGGGATCACAGACGGGGCACTTGCACGTGGTGCGCGCCGCATCCACCGTGCTCGCCACCGGCAGCGTTGAGCGCCTGATCGCCGTGCCGGGCAACGATCTGCCGGGCGTGATGCTTGCCGGTGCCGCCCTCCGGTACCTCGTTGGCCACGGTGTCTGTGTCGGCAATCGCATCGCAATCTTCACCAACAACGACGACGCTTACGCGACGGCGCTGGAGTACCGCCGCCGGGGCATCGCCGTCGAAGCGGTAATCGACATTCGCGAATACTCGCCGGCGGCCGACCGCGCGCGCGGTGCTGGCCTCACGGTTTACGCGAGCGCCAAAGTGGAATCCATACTGGGACGGCATCGCGTCAGTGGCATTAAGGTTCGGGATCGCTCGGGTCAGGCGCTCACCCTCTCGGTCGACGGTGTACTGCTGTCGGGCGGGTATACGCCCGCAACGGCCTTGGCCACACAGTTGGGCGCGCCGCTGCATTGGAACTCGCCGATCGCGGCGTTCATCCCTGATCTGGCCCCCTCGCTCGGGCAAGTGGCTGGATCCGCGCACGGCGTGTGCGGTCTCGCGGCAGCAGCGACCGATGGACTCAGCGCGGCCACGCACGTGCTGAGCGCCTTCGGTATCGCCGTCAGCGAGCCCCCCGATCTGCCAACGCCGCCGAACGATCAACCGCGCGGCGATCTGGAACCGTGCTGGGAGGTCCCCGGTCGCGGCAAAGCCTTCGTCGATCTCCAGCACGACGTGACCACTGCCGACATTCGGCTTGCCCGCCGCGAGGGCTACGAACACGTGGAGCACATGAAACGCTACACGACCCACGGCATGGCGACCGATCAAGGCCGCATCGGCGGCCTCGTCGGACAAGCGGTCCTCGCGTTGGCGCGCGGTATCGATGTCGCCGAAGTCGGGCAGCCCAAAGCGCGTCCCTTCGTCGAACCCGTCCCCTTTGCCACTCTGGCCGGAGGCGAGAGCGGTGAGCATTTCAAACCTCGCCGTTTGCTGCCCCTGCACGATTGGCACGTCGCCGCAGGCGCGACCTTTGTCACCGCCGGCCTGTGGATGCGCCCACTCGTGTACTCCCAAGACACCGGCTGGAGCGCTGTCCTGAGCGAAGCACGGCACGTGCGCCGGGAGGCGGGTATCACCGACGTCTCCAGTCTGGGCAAACTGGAAGTGGCCGGCAGCGACGCGGCCGCTTTTCTCGATTTCGTCTATGCCAATACGATGTCGACGCTGCCGATGGGCCGATGCCGCTATGGAATCATGCTCCGGGAGGACGGGATCCTCCTGGACGACGGCACGGTGGCGCGCCTCGGCAAGGATCATTTCGTTCTGACGACGACGACGGTCAATGCCACCGCCGTCTTGGACCACCTGGAGTTCCATCGCCAGACGGTCTGCCCGCATTGGGACGTGACGATCAGCGATGTCGGGGACCACTGGGCGCAATTTGCGATTGCAGGCCCACTCTCTAGGGCGGTCTTGAGCGAAGTCGTGGACCAGACCGACCTCTCGAACGAAGCATTCCCGTTCATGGCCGTCACCGGGATCACCATCGCCGGCATCGCCGGTCGTTTGTTCCGGATTTCGTTTTCCGGGGAGTTGGCCTACGAAGTCGCCGTACCGGCTCGACACGCGCTCACCGTTTGGACGCGACTCTTAGAGGTCGGCACGCCCCTCGGACTCAAACCCTACGGCTTGGATGCACTGAATACCCTGCGCATCGAAAAGGGCCACGTTACCGGTGCGGAATTGAACGGCCAGACGACCGCAGGCGATCTTGGATTGGGGCGTCTTTGCAAACAGACCGCCGATTACATCGGCGCCGCTCTCGTCCAGCGCGAGGCGCTGCAAAGCGGCGACACGCGGCTGGAGCTCGTTGGCGTCAAACCGGTGGACAGCGAACAGCGTCTGCGGAACGGCGCCCATCTGATCGACCCGGACACCGATGATCACAGTCTCGGGTTTATCACCTCATCGACGCCCGCGACCGAACAGGTCGGCTGGGTGGGTCTCGCGCTTTTGCGTGGCGGACACGCCCGCCGCGGGCAGCGGCTCTTGGCGGTCTCGCCCGTGCACGGTGAGACGTGCGCGGTCGAGATCACGAGCCCTCATCACCTTGATCCGGAGAATGCTCGTGTCCGCGCCTGAGCCTCTGAATCCGTGTCGGTTCGAGCGGTCACAGGCCGACCTCGTGGAAGTCATCGCCCGCCGCGGTCGTCACCGAGATGTCGTGTACGCAGGGCGCGCCCGCCATCTGGTTCTGCCGCCCCCGGGTGAGGCGCATTGGTCGGACGACTATGTCACCCTGTGTACTCGACCGGATCGCTGGTGGGTGATTGCCCCAGAACGTCCCTGCGCAGAGACCGCGGCGCGCATTTCCGCGCTCTTAGGCACGGGCGCCATCGTGGTCGATCAGTCATCGGGCTACGTCGTTTTTGACCTCATCGGCATCGAATGGCGTAACCGCCTCTCCCTCGGCTGCCGCATCGATCTGGATCCGGAGGTATTCCGGCCCGGTCACGTGGCCGCCACGCTCATTGCGCAAGTCAACGTTATTCTCATACCGCATCCGACGGGACTCTTTGCGCTCGTACCGTCGACCTACGCCCGTCATGTCGAGATTTGGCTTGCCCATCGATCCGGCAACACGACGGTCGCGCCCCCATTCTAGGAGTAGTGGAGTTATGAAAACTTCGGCACAGGCCGTGGTAATCGGTGGCGGCGTCGTCGGCGCGAGCGTTCTTTACCATCTCTCCAAGATTGGCTGGACCGATGTCCTACTGCTCGAACAAAGCGAGTTGACCTCCGGATCGACGTGGCACGCGGCCGGCGGTATGCACACCTTCAATGGTGAAGCGAATATCTCGCGTCTGCAGAAGTACACGATCGACCTGTACCGTGAAATCGAAGCGATATCTGGCCAGTCCTGCGGATTACATCCCAACGGTGGCTTGATGCTCGCCGCGACGGCCGGTGAGCTGGATAGCTTGAAGCTGATTTGCTCCCGAGCACGGTATCTCGGCATGGAAACCGAGATGATCACCGTGGAAGAAGCGGTGCAACTCAATCCGCTGATCGATCCCAAATACTTCATCGGCGCGCTCTGGCGAGCGGACGGCGGTCACTGCGACCCGTCCGGAACCACCCACGCCTACGTCAAAGCCGCGCGCACCTTGGGCGCCGAAGTCGAACGATTTACGCGAGTCACGGGTCTCGCGCAGCGCTCGGACGGCAGTTGGACGGTCCAAACGAACAAGGGTGAGATCCACGCGGAACACGTGGTGAACTGCGGTGGTTTGTGGGCGCGGGAGATCGGTCGCTTGGTCGGCCTCGAATTGCCGGTGCTCGCGATGGAGCACCACTATCTGCTGACCGAAGACATCCCGGCACTCGCCGGGCGCGACAAAGAAATCGTCAACACCACGGATTACGCGGGCGAGATCTACATGCGCCAAGAGCGCGGCGGCGCGTTACTGGGCACTTACGAGCCGAACGGTCGCGTCTGGTCCCCGGACACGACGCCCACCGACTTCTCGATGCAACTGCTGCCGGACGACTTTGAACGTTTGGCGCCGCACTTTGAAGTGGGTTTCAAGCACTTTCCCGCACTCGGCGAAGTGGGCATCCGCAAAGCCATCAATGGCCCGTTCACCTTCGCGCCCGACGGCAACCCGCTGGTCGGCCCGGTGCGAGGCTTGCGCAACTATTGGGTCGCCTGCGCTGTCATGGCCGGATTCAGTCAGGGTGGTGGTATCGGCTTAATGCTGTCCCGGTGGATGGCTCACGGGGATCCGGGACAAGACATTCTGTCAATGGATGTCTCGCGTTACGGCAGCTTTGCTACGCCGAAATACACCTCGATCAAGGTGCCCGAAAATTATTCGCGGCGCTTCCGCCTCGCTTATCCGAACGAAGAGCTCCCCGCCGCGCGCCCGGTGCGACGCTCGCCGCTGTACGACCGCTTCCGCGCCCGCGGCGCGGTGATGGGCGCAAACTTTGGGCTCGAGCACGCGCTGTGGTTCGCGCCGCCCGGCGTGGAGGGTCGCGAGACCCCCACGTATCGACGCTCAGAGGCCTTCCCCATCGTGCGCGAGGAATGTCGAGGGGTTCGCAGTCGCGTCGGTCTCTACGAAACCACGAACTATGGCAAGTACGAAATCACCGGCACGGGCGCGCGTGCGTGGTTGGATCGCGTCTTTGCCTGTCGCCTGCCGAAGGTGGGGCGCCTCGCCCTCGCCCCGATGCTCAATGAGGCGGGCCGCCTCGTCGGGGACTTGTCCATCGCGTGCCTTGCCGAAGATCGTTACCTGATTGTGGGCTCCGGCTTTGCCGAGGAGTTTCACCTGCGCTGGTTCTGGCAACAGCAACCGCCGGCGGATGTGTTCGTTCGGTCGGCCGCCTCTTCGTTGGGGGGCGTGTCGATTGCCGGCCCCCGCTCGCGCGAACTGCTGCAGCGCTTAACGCGACTCGATCTGTCGGCGAATGCATTCCGCCTATTCGACGTACGCCAGACCGCGGTCGGCTACGCACCCGTGATACTCACACGCGCGGGGTTCACGGGCGAACTGGGCTATGAGTTGTGGACCACGCTCGACTACCTCGCTACGTTGCACGATGACTTGTGCGACGCCGGCGACGACTTGGGTCTGGTGCATTTCGGCGGTCGTGCGCTGTCGTCGTTGCGACTGGAGAAAAACTACGGGTCCTTTAATCGAGACTTCCGCCCCGATTACACACCCGCGCAAACCGGGCTCGACCGCTACGTGGATTTCGACAAGCCGGGATTTATCGGTCGTGCCGCCGCCTTGGCAGAACGCGCCAACGGCCCGAACCGGCGCTTCGTCGTCATGGAAGTCGATGCCGATGATGCCGACGTGGTCGGCTACGAGTCCATCGTGAAGGACGGCCAGGCGGTGGGCTACGTGACGTCTGGCGCCTACGGGCACTGTGTGGAACGCAGCCTAGCCGCCGGGTTCGTGCCGAGCGCTTACGCTCGGGACGGTGAGGTCTTTGAGATCGACATCCTCGGTCGAATCGCGAAGGCCGTCGTGCGTGCGCAGCCGCTGTATGACCCCGAGGGCACGCGCTTACGCAGCTAGTGCGGACTTCAAAGTCCGACTGCCACCCGACTGCTGGGCGTAGCGACCCAAGCGGTCGGTGCGCGTCTCAGCAGCGCGCCCTACCTCGACTCTGTTTACCAGCCCAACCGTTGCGGCTCGTCTGCCGGAACGGTGTAGTAGTCACCTCGGTCGGCGACGAAGATATGCTGGCTGAGGGTCAGCCCGGTATCGCCTTCGAGTGAACCGGCCGCAATGCTGATTCGTTCGGGTTCGCGCAGCGGGCGCCAAAACACGTTACTGCCACACCGACCGCAGAAGCCTCGCTCAGCCGTCGACGAGGAGCGGTACCAGACGAGTCCTTCGTCCGTCACGAACCGCACGTGGGCGATGCAGGCGGACGTATAGGCGCTGTAATGCCCACTCGTCCGCCGGCATTGCGTGCAGTGACAGGCCACCACATCGCGCAATGGCCCGTCGATCTCGAACGCGACGGCCCCACATTCGCACCGACCGCGCGCGATCGAAACCGACTCAGACAACGGGGTGACCCGTCATGTCCAAGTGGAGCTGAGTGCCGGTATACGGGTGGGCGCGGCACACCGCTTCGTTCAACTCGATACCGAGACCCGGTTCGGTCGGCGGAATGATGTAGCCCTCTTCCCAACGGATTCCCTTCGTGAGGATCTCCGCATGGAAACCATCCCAACGTTCGATACTTTCCTGAATGAGGAAGTTGGGACTGCACGTGGCCAACTGCACGTTGGCAGCACCCACCACGGGACCGCAGTACAGATGCGGCGCGATCTGCACGTGGCTGACTTCCGCCATGCCCGCGATCTTCTTAGCCTCCAGCAATCCGCCGACGCGTCCGAGGTTCATCTGCAGAATCGCGGCCGATCCTGCTGCCAACATCCGACCGAAATCGTACTTCGTCGTCAGACGCTCGCCCGCTGCGATGGGGATCGTCGTGCCCCGCGCAACACGCGCCATTTCCTCCGGCGCATCGGGTGGCACCGGTTCCTCAAACCAGAGTGGGTCGTACTTCTCCAAACGGCGCGCCAAGCGGATAGCGCCTGCGGCGGTCATCTGGCCGTGCGTACCAAACAGGAGATCGGCTTTGGAGCCCACCGCCTCGCGCAACACCTCGCAGAAGCGTTCCGACAAGTCGAGGGCGTGCAACGACAGCTGGCGGCCATCAAACGCCGTGTAAGGACCGGCGGGATCGAATTTGATCGCCGTGAACCCTTGTGCCACGTATTCGGCCGCGCGGACTGCCGAGAGCTCAGGGTCCTGATACACATCCACGGTGTCGCCGGGTCGGGCATAAATGTAGGTGTACGAGCGCAGCCGTTCGTGCACCTTGCCGCCCAAGAGGTTGTACACCGGCTGACCGGCCTCTTTACCAATGATGTCCCAGCAGGCCATCTCCAACGCCGACATGCAGCCCATGACCGTCAGATCCGGGTGCTGCGTGAAGCCTGCCGAGTACACCCGACGCCACATGTGTTCGATGCGATGCGGGTCTTCGCCGCGCATATAGCGGTTAAAGAGGTCCTCGCACATCTTCGCCACCAGGTGGGGCTCAAACGGCACGCAATACGCCTCGCCGACACCCGAGACGTTGCCGTCCGTCGTGATTTTCACAAACACAAAGTAACGGCCGCCGTAATGCGGCGGCGGATTACCGACGACGAACGTCTCGATGTCGACGAGCTTCATAGTCTCAGGCCTCGTAGTAACCGTTGATGGCCTTGAACTCGAGGAAGTCGAGCAGACCGTACTTGCCCCACTCGCGTCCGTTACCGGACTGCTTGAAGCCACCGAACGGCGAACTGTAATCCTGGCCCACCCCGTTCAGGTACACGCTACCCGCGCGCAAGCGCTTGGCCACGTACAAGGCCTTCTGGTGATCGCCGGTCTGCACGTACGCAGCAAGCCCGTACGGCGTGTCGTTCGCGATCGCAATGGCGTCGTCCAAATCCTTGAACGGAATCATGACCAGCACCGGCCCGAAGATTTCGTTTCGCGCAATGTTCATCTGATTGTTGACGCCGGCAAACACGGTTGGGCGCGCGTAGTAGCCTTTCTCGATGCCGTCCGGACGCCCGGGCCCGCCCGCGACGAGGCGAGCACCTTCCGCGATGCCTTCCTGAATCCAGTGCTGCACCCGCTCGAACTGGATCTTCGACGCCAAGGGTCCGATGTGATTGCCCGACTGCGTCGGGTCGCCCACCTTCACATTGGCCGCAACAGCCGCCGCGACGGCGACCGCCTTCTCGTAGACCGACTCTTCGACCAGCATGCGGGTGGGCGAGTTGCAGGACTGCCCCGTATTGCTCATGCAATGCAGGACACCGCGCTTTACGGCCTTCTCAATGTCCGCATCGGCAAAGACGATGTTCGGCGACTTGCCACCGAGTTCCTGGGAGACGCGCTTGACGCTGTCGGCTGCCGCCTTCGCGACCGCGATGCCGGCGCGCGTCGATCCGGTGAACGACATCAATTCAATGTCGGGGTGCACGGAGAGCGCATTGCCCACCTCGACGCCCGTACCGTGAACCATGTTGAATACGCCCGCCGGGTAGCCGGCTTCGTGGACGCACTCCGCGAAAATCTGCGCCGAGAGCGGGCTCTGCTCCGACGGCTTCAGCACCACGGTGCAGCCCGCAATCAGGGCCGGCGCCACCTTCGCCGCGACCTGGTTCATCGGCCAGTTCCACGGCGTGATCAAACCACAGACGCCGATGGCTTCGCGCACGACATTGCCGCGGGCGCCGCTGCGCTCTTCCCAATCCAGCTCACGAGCCGCCTTCAAGGTCTCCTTGATGTGGCCCGAGCCGCACTCGGCTTGCGCGTTGTACGAGAAATCTTTGGGCGCACCCATTTCGGTCGTGATGGCCTCAGCGACCTCGCCGTAACGGCGCATGTACACCTCGAGCAACTTCTCCATCAACGCAATACGCTCGTCGAGCGTCGTCAACGAATAGGTCTGAAAGGCTCGGTGAGCCGCCGCAACAGCAAGGTTGGCATCGTCCGCCGACCCCATCGCGATCTCCGCCACTTGTTCTTCCGTGGCCGGATTAAAGACCGGGAAGCGTCCCATGTCGGTGACCGGACGGACGAAGGCCCCATCAATGTAATGCAGCAAGGTTTTCATAACTCTCTCCGTAATGACGCTGCGGGCTTAAAACGCCCACAGTTGAGGATCGCGATCCTCAGATTTTGATACCGGTGGCACGCTCCTGATCCTGCACGAGCTGCCGCGCGGACCAGAAGTAATGAAAGGTTGCCCAGAAACCGATGGGCGCGAGGCACAACAGTGCCATGCGCAGCGATTCCGTGGACCCTTGACCCAGCGGGTCAAAGTAATTGCTCAGACCCCCCACGTAAAAGGGTGCAATCAGAAGATTACCGACGTTCGCGGCAAACAGGGTCGCGGCACAAAACATGGCCCGCATGCGCGGCTTGGCGAGATTATTCAGCAGACCAAAACACGGACCGATGTAGAAATAGATCGCGGGGATGAAGATCCAGAACAACGCGCGGGCGACCTCAAGGTCACGCGTCCAATAGATTCCGATCGACGCAAACGTGGCGATGCCAATAATCGAGCCCATGAACCAGACAATCCGGCGAGGATCCTTGAAGACGCCGAGGCCCAACAACCAACCGGTCAACGCGGTGGCCAAACCGCCGCCCCAGAGGTGGATAGGACCGGTGATATCGCCAGCTTGGCCTGCGTCGAGGTGATACAACCGCTGCAAAAAGGACGGCGTGAAGTAGATCAAGCCCCAACCCCAGAGCGCCGTCAGTGCGCTGCCGAGCATGACGTGAACCGCAGAGCGCTGCAGCCACAGAAAACGGGCCGTTTCACCCACACTGGGCGCAGACCCTTCGAGCGCGTGGTCCAATTGACCCCGCTGCGGTTCTTTGATGGTTGCCCAAATCAGGAGGCCGACCAAGAAACCGGGGGCACCCAGTACCCAAAATACCGAGCGCCAGCCGAACGCGACGGCGATTCCGCCGGCAAAGTTGTACGACAGCCACGCACCGATCGGCGCGCCCAGCGAAAAAATCGTCAGCGCCATGGGGCGACGGAACGCTGGAAAGTAGTCGGACAGGATCGTGTTGGCGCCTGGCGTACCGCCGGCCTCGCCCACGCCCACACCGATCCGGGTGAACGCAAAGCCCAAAACCGTCTTGGTCATGCCGCAGAAAATCGTCATCGCCGACCACAGTGCGATGGAGACCGCGACGATTTTCTTGCGGCTGTGCCGGTCGAGGATGTAGGAGATGGGGAAGCCGAGCACGACGTAGAACAGCGCCAATGGCCACGAGGTCAGCATGGCGACACCGCCGTCGCTCAAATGCAGATCGGCCTTGATCGAATCCAACACGGTCGACACCACATACCGGTCGGCGATGCTGAGGGTATACACCAGCACCATCATCACCAGTACGTACCATCGGACCAGCGTCGACGTCGTGTTCGCGACATCGCCTGTCTTGAGCGCTTTCTGTTCCACAGTCCCCCCCATCGACCGGGTAGGGCCCCCCGGTTGGGAGACCCACCTCGAGGGCGAAGCACCCCTGAGGCTCCGGCATCATATACCGACACCGAAGTCATCGGGCCGCCCCCGAGGGTTCGGGAAATTAATTGTCCTAGACAGCAAAAAAATTAACTTGCCGGCAATTTTGGCAGATCGCTAGCCTCGTCTCCCTCGGGAATCACCCCACCGGCGGTTCCCACCGAACTCCAACCTATGACTCCTCACTCAGAGAGCCACCTATGACCCTTCCGAAGATCGGCTTTATCGGCCTCGGCAACGTTGGCGCGAGCCTCGCCGGCAATCTCCTCCGTAACGGCGCGGATCTCACGGTGCGCGACCTAAACCCCGAGCTCGTGGCGCAGTTTGTCGCCAAGGGCGCCAAGAGCGCTGCCTCCCCCAAAGAAATGGCCGAACAGGTCGACGTCGTGATCACCTGCCTGCCCTCCCCCGCAGCCTCGGCCGAGGTGCTCGAGGCTGCCGATGGCGTGATCGCCGGACTGTCGCCGGGCAAAATTTGGATGGAAATGAGCACCACCGACGAGGCGGAAATCAAGCGCCTGGCGCCGCTGGTGGAAGCCACCGGAGCGCTCGCCATGGAGTGCCCGGTCTCCGGCGGCTGCCATCGCGCGGCGACCGGCAATATCTCGATTTTCGCCGGTGGCGAACGGGCTGGCTTCGAGCGCGTGCTGCCCATCCTGAAGATCTTGGGCTGCCAGATTTTGCACACCGGCCCGATCGGCACCGCATCGGTACTCAAGGTGATGACCAATTATTTGTGCACCGCACATCTCGTGGCCTTGGCCGAAGCGCTGACCACGATGAAGGTCGTGGGCTTGGACATGAACACGGTGTACGAAGCCATCCGCATCTCGTCCGGCAATTCATTCGTGCACGAGACCGAGTCGCAGGTCATCCTGAACGGCAGCCGTGATATCAATTTCACGATGGACCTCGTCATCAAAGACGTAGGCCTGTTCGATTCGATCGCCAAGAAGCATCACGTGCCGCTGGAGTTGTCGCCGCTCATTCTGGATGTGTTTAAGAAGAGCGCAGCCGCCTACGGTCCGCGCGAACTGTCACCGAACGTCATCCGTCGCTACGAAGAGCCGATGGGCGTGAAAGTGCTGGGCGTCGGCTTCCCGGCGCAGATGACCGACGACAAGCCCAAAGAACCGGGCTACGAAGTCGTTCCGTCCAACCGGCAGTAAGTTCGGTGGAGAGGCTGAGCCGCGTTAACCCGCGGCTCGGCCAAACCAGTCCATAAAGGCCTGGACTTTCGGATTTTCGAGCGCGTCGCGCCGGCAAATCAGCCCCCAGCCGCCGGGGCCTCGCGCCACGTGTTCCATCGGGATGACTAGGCGACCGGAGCGCAAGTCATCCTCGGCGAACGGTCCGTTAGCGAGCGCAATACCCGCGCCATCCAAGGCCATTTGCAGGGCAATCGCCAGGGTGTCGACCACAACCCGGCTGCCGGGTACGTAGTCCACGCCGGCCGCCTGAAACCAAATGTCCCAATTGCGCGTCTCGGTGTAGACCACGACCAGCGGCAGGCCGACCAAGTCCTTCGGTTGCGCCCGTTCGGGCAATCGCTTGCGCATCGCCGGGCTGCAGACGGGATACAAGGCGTAATCGAACAATGGGACCCACTCAAACTCCGGTCCCGGCGGGGTTTCGCGGTAAACGAGGCCGACGTCGCCCAGCGACTCGTCAAAATCCCACTCCAACGCACAGGTGGACAGTTGCAATCGCACGTCGGGGTGCGCGTCCTGAAAGGCCGGGATCCGGGACGCTAACCAGCGAATCGATGCCGTGACGTAGGTTTGGATGCGCAGCGGCTTTTCCAAACGGGAGCGACGCAACGCCTCGGCACCCTCGATGAGGGTATCGAGCGCCTTGCGGACGTAGCCGTAAAACAGACGACCCTCAGGCGTCGGGACGATGGCCCGCCCCTCACGGGAAAACAACTGGACACCCAGATCGCTTTCCAGCAACTGGATCTGGTGACTGACGGCCGGGTGGGTCACGCAGAGCTCATCCGCCGCGTCCCGGACACTCTGACGACGCGTGGTGGCCTCGAAGCCCTTCAGGGCATTCAGGGGCGGCAACTTTCTCAGGTCAATCTTCGTCGACACTCGGATTCCTCGCGCGGTCAGATTTGCGGTGCGAGCGTAAAGCAGGCCCCCACCTCAGAGCGTTAGACTATCAGGATGACCGTGGCGTCCGCAGGTTCAGACTCTGAATCGCGGCTCGCCCTCGAGGGAGAACGTCTGATGTCGCAATTCGATTACGTAATCATTGGGGCGGGATCCGCCGGCTGCGTGATGGCCAATCGCCTGTCCGAGGATGGCCGCTATTCCGTCCTCCTGCTGGAGGCCGGTGGATCGGACGCGAGCCCCTGGATACGCATCCCGGTCGGCTACGGAATGACCTTCCGACATCCGAAGTTCAATTGGATGTACGAGATGGAGCCGGATGCCACCATGGATGGCCGTCGGGGCTTCTGCCCGCGCGGCAAGGTGTTGGGCGGCTCGAGCTCCATCAATGCCATGGTGTACATGCGCGGTCATCCCGGCGACTTCAATGATTGGGCGGCTCTTGGCAACGACGGCTGGGCGTACGCTGATGTCTTGCCGTACTTCAAGAAAAGCGAAGACCACGAACGTGGCGCGTCGGCGTATCACGGGGCCGGCGGCCCGATGCACGTTTCCGGCATACGCGGCTCGACCCACAAGATTTGCGAGAATTTTCTCGCCGGCTGCGACGAACTCGGAATCCCGCGCACCGACGACTTTAACGGCGCACAGATGGAAGGCTCCGGCACGTGGGATTTCCATATGCGCAAAGGCTGGCGCGTCTCCTCGGCGACGGGGTATCTGCACCCAGCGCTCGGACGCGCTAACCTCGCGGTCGAATTGCACGCGCAGGTCCTGAAGATTGATATCCGCGACCGCGAGGCGCGCGGTGTGGAGTATCTGCAGCACGGACGCCGCAAAGTAGCTGAGGCGCGTCGAGAAGTCATCCTCTGCGCCGGCGCGATCAACTCTCCGAAGATCCTGATGATCTCCGGCATCGGCGACGGGGCGACGCTGGCTCAGCACGGCATTCCGACGGTACTGGACCAACCTCGCGTCGGTCAGGGTCTGCAGGATCACGTGGCGGTGTCTTACTACTACCGCTGCACGGAACCGACGCTGAACGATGTGCTGAATCCCTTCTCGGGCAAGGTCAAAGCGGCCCTGCACTGGGCCTGGAACCGCGGTGGGCCACTCGGCCGCAGCGTCAATCAAGCCGGCGCCTTCGTTCGCACGCGCGAAGAACTCGAGCGACCGAACTTGCAAATTTATTTTAATCCGCTGACCTACACGGCGAGTTCCACGAAGCCCAAGACCATGGCGAACGCAGACCCGTTCTCTGCGTTCCTCATCTCGTTCAATACCTGTCGCCCGACGAGCCGTGGCTCGGTTTCCATCCGTTCTGCGGATCCGTTGGCGCCACCAAAAATCAACGCATCGTTTCTCGCGACGGACGCGGATATCAACGACGTCTACGAGGGTGGCCGTTTCCTGCGCCGTCTGGCGGCAACCGGTGCGATTCGCAGCATTACGGAGCGCGAGTATCTCCCCGGCCCCGAGGCGATGTCCGACGAGGCGGTGTTGGCCGATTTCCGCCAGCGGGCGGGTACCGTCTATCACTCGTCTTGCACGCTGCAGATGGGGCCGGATCCCGTCACATCGGTCGTCGACCCGCAACTGCGAGTTCACGGCATCTCGCGGCTGCGCGTGGTCGATGCGTCGGTCTTTCCGACCGTCACCACGGGCAACACGAATGCACCGGTCATCATGGTGGCCGAAAAAGCCGCTGAGTTCGTTCTCAACACGTAACGCCGAGTATCTCCGCAATGAAACAAGCCCAATTTCGCAACATGATGGAAGGCACGCGCGAAGAGTACGAACTCATTGCGCGCTACGAGCACGAGTACGCGAAACACCTGCCCAGTAGGATCCTCGAGGCGCTCGCCAAACTCGACGGTGGGATCGGCATGGGCGGTTTCCCGATCAGTCGTTACGAGCACTCCTTGCAGAGCGCCACCCGCGCCATGCGCGACGGCGCGGATATCGAATACATCGTCGCGGCATTGGTACACGATATCGGTGACGATCTGTCGCCCTACAATCATTCCGACATCGCGGCCGCGATTCTAAAGCCGTACGTACGACCCGAGGTCACGTGGGTGGTCCAGCAGCACGGGCTCTTCCAGAGTTATTACTTCGCCCATCACTACGGCAAGAATCGGAATGGGCGCGACCGCTACAAGGATCATCCGTGGTACGGCGCTTGCGTTAATTTCTGTGAGCGCTGGGATCAAGCGTCGTTTGATCCGGAATACCCGTCGGAGCCGATCTCAACGTTTGAACCGATGGTCTACGAGATCTTTACCCGTCAGGCGCACGACCCCATCTTCGTCGCTACGTAAGTTCGGGCTCACATGCCGGCGAGTTGAGTTTCCATTGCACGGGATCGCTCAGCTCGCCGCATAAGAATACTGGCGGTGATCACGCACGCACCAACGGCGGCAATGATCAGGCTCGCCATCGCATTGACGTCTGGACTCACCCCTAACTTCACCTTTGAATAAATCACCATCGGCAAAGTGCTCGACCGAGGACCCGAGACGAAGCTGGAAATCACCAGGTCGTCTAACGAAAGGGTGAAGGACAGCAGCCAGCTCGACATCAACGCCGGCGCTATGATCGGCAAGGTCGTGTCGAAAAATGCGCGCGTGCGCGTCGCACCGAGGTCCATCGCCGCTTCTTCCAGACTCAGATCCGCCGACTGCAGCCGTGACTGAACCGTAACCGCCACGTAGGCCGCGCAGAAGGCGACGTGCGACAAAATGACAGTCGTTACGCCGCGAGCCGGCCACCCAATCAATTGCAACATGGACACAAACAGCAGCAACTGGGTGATGCCCGTGATGATCTCTGGCATCACCAAGGGCGCATTGATCATTCCGGCCAACAGAAAGCGACCGTGAAATTTCGGGATCCGAACGAGTGCGATCGAGGCGAGCGTACCTATCACCAACGCGCCGGTCGAGCTCGCAAATGCAATCTGGAGTGACAACCAAGCGGCCTTACGGATCTGAACGTCGTGCATCAGCGCAACGTACCAGTGCGTCGAAAATCCGCCCCAGACACTGCCGAGCTCCGACCCATTAAACGAGTACCCGATGAGGACTAGGATCGGCACGTACAAAAACGCAATGCCAAGACACAATACGGTGATCAGCGGCGTCGGCATCCGGTTGTCCATGATCAATAATCCGCTTGGCGCACTTGATAGTACTGATGGATGGCGATGGGGCCGGCGAGGAACACCAGAAACGCGATCGCCACGGCAGAGGCGACCGGCCAGTCGTGGTTGCCGAAGAACTCATCCCATAGCACGCGGCCGATCATCAAATTGTCCGGCCCCCCGAGCAGCGCCGGGATCACGTACTCACCGACCGCTGGGATGAACACGAGCATCGACCCCGCAATGATGCCCGGCATCGAGAGCGGCAAGGTCACGTCGAGGAAGGCGCGCCACGGGCGACCACCGAGGTCTGAGGCGGCCTCGAGCAAGGTACGGTCTAATTTTTCGAGCGTCGCGTAGAGCGGCAGCACCATAAAGGGTAGATAGGAATAGACGATGCCCAAATAAATCGCGAAGGTCGTGTGCATCATGTGGATGGGCTGATCAATAACCCCCAAACGCAGTAATACCGCGTTGACGAGGCCGTTATCGCGAATGATGCTTTCGAGGGCGTACACCCGGAGCAGAAAAGACGTCCAGAACGGCAAGATGATGATCATCATCAGGATGTTCTGCGTGGATTTGGACGCGCGGGACATGGCATAGGCCATCGGGTACCCGACCAACAGGCACATCAGGGTGGCGAACAGGGCCGTGCGCAGGGAGTAGAGCACGGAGATGACATAGACGTCGTCGGTGAATAAGTAGCGGTAGTTCGCCCAACTGCCCTGCCAGACCCAGCCACCGGTGGCCGAATGTCCGACCAGATCCGTGAAGGGCGGAATACGCAGTGCTGCCTCACCAAAACTAATCTTGAGTGCGAAGACGAACGGGATGAGGAAGAATAGGAACAGGAACAGCAATGGCGGCAGGATAATGAGCCAGCGTCCACGACGCGCCACAAATCTCGCCATCTGTTGTCCCACCCTGTTCCCCCCCAGGAGCGTGCATGCGCAACGCCTGCCGAGTCTGCCGTAGACCGCCACATCCGGGAAGCCCTTTCTGCGTGAAACGGGGCTGCCTGCACTCATGACGCGGGCTCGCACTCCCACGGCGAAAGTGGCGACTGCGCGCACCTCCCGCGCACGCCATCGCCCTCATCTCATCGACGCCTGCATTTCGGCGCTGCATCTGTACGGTCCGTCCAAGACCACGGTCGACAAAGTGGTGGCCATCGCCGGCCTGTCGCCGGGCATTGTCCGTTTCTATTTTGATTCCAAGGACGCGATGCTGGTGGCCTCGCTGGAGTTCCTCGCCAGCGAGTTTGAGCAACGCTTGATCCAGCCGGTATCCGAGCGATCCCACGACCCCATCGGCGCGATGGACTTATTGGTCGACCTCTATTTAGGCCCTGAGCTGGCCAGCACCCGCAAAGTGTCGGTGTGGTATTCGTTCTGGGGTGAGGCAAGCTCTCGGCAGGAGTATTACGACATCTGCGGCGCCCGCGACACAAAGTTCGAGTCGCTGGTGTACGAGATCACCCGGCGCCTGATCGAGCGCGAGCCTGCGAGCCGCGCCGAGTCCGACGCCATTGCGCTCGGTTTGATCGGAACGCTGGAAGTCCTGTGGCAAGGCTTCGCGTTTCAAACCGAGTCGGCCATTGATCGGGGAGCGGCACGGCGACGCGTCGATCGTTACCTGCGGTCCGTATTCCCCTCGTCGTTCGGTCAACGCGCCACCGCTCCGGTACCGGCGACCGACACCGGATGGCAGTTCGCCGGCCTCGCCGCGGACTTCAAGGAAGCCGGCGCGTGCGCTGTGGTGGACACGGATGCGGCCCGCCTACTGGTCGTCCGCGGACAGGATCTGGCGCTACGCACCTTCGTGAATCGCTGCCCGGTACGCCCCCATGCCTTCGTGGAAGGCCCTAAAGGGCGGCGGGTCGCCGACCTGTCCTGCTCGGTACATCGCGCCTCGTTCGACCTGAACGGGGATTCGTTGCTCGATGGGGCACCGCTGGAGCAGCATTTGTGCGCCAGCACGGGCGCTCTGATTTGGGCCGCAACGGGCACCGCGTCACCGCCCCCGGCGCCACTCTTGGCCGAACGGGTCGCGGCCATGCGGCTCGACAACCTGCGCCTTCAGGAGATGTCGGTCGCGGCCGCCGGCACCGTCATGACGGATGTGCTCAAGTCCGTCGCCGCCGAAGCGGTGAACGCGCCGTCGGTCTCGTGGACCGATCGCCGCGCCGTCGCGCTCACCGGCGGGGCGGCGACGATGGTGTTTTGGCTGGACCCCAACCAGTTTATTGACGTGGGTCCGGCGGGACTGACCGTGACGAAGGTACTGCCGGTCAGCGAGGGCGATTCAAAGATTGTGCAGTGGCGCTATGATCGGCTCGGAGATGCGCGTCACGTGCGCGCGCTCCGCTACCTCATGGCGCGCAAACTGCGCATGCTGTGCCGCCTTGCCGCGTCAACCCAACGGGGGCTCGAAGCCGACGCACGCGCGCACCGGCGCTCCCTGCGTAGCCCTTGATTTCAACCACCGTGAGACCCACCGGCCTCACGACCCGACGGAGACTGACATGACGACTCTTACGACCCACGATTGGCACCAGCGCGCCGCGCAACTGCGTTACGAAACGGGCCACTTTATCGACGGCCAGCATACCGACGGCGGTGTCGGTCGCTTTTCGGTCATCAACCCAGCGACCGGACTCGAGTTGTGTACCGTGGCTGCCGGTGACAGCGCCACGGTCGATCGCGCGGTGGCCTCAGGCCGTGCGGCATTCGCCAGCGGCGTGTGGCGTCGAATGGCGCCGCGCGATCGCATGGCGGTGCTGCAGCGCTATGCCGACTTGATCGATGCGCATGCCGAGCAATTCGCGCTACTGGACACCCTGTGCATGGGTAAGCCCATCCGGGACATGCTGTCGATCGATGTGCCGTCATCGTCGCAAACCTTTCGATACTTCGCGGAACTGTCGGACAAGATCGATGGCAGCGTGACGAGCACGGCCGCGGATGCGTTTCACTACATTCTGCGCGAGCCCTTGGGCGTCGTGGGATGCATTGTGCCGTGGAACTACCCGCTGCTGATGGCCTCCTGGAAGGTGGCGCCGGCCTTGGCCGCTGGCAATTCGGTGGTTTTGAAGCCGGCTGAGCAGTCGCCGTTGTCGGCGCTGCTGATGGCGGAGCTCTTCGTGAAAGCCGGCGGCCCCGCGGGTGTCTTCAACGTCGTGAACGGCATGGGCGAAGCGGTCGGCGCCCCCCTGTCGTTGCACATGGACGTCAACAAAATCGCCTTCACCGGCTCGACGGAAGTGGGCAAATTGATGCTCATCGCGGCAGGACGCTCGAACATGAAGCGCGTGAGCCTCGAGTGCGGTGGCAAATCGCCGCAGATCTTCTTGCCGGATCTGGGCGATATGGACCGCGCCGTCAGCTATGCCATCAATGGCATTTTCGGCAACATGGGCGAAGTGTGTAACGCCGGTTCGCGCATCCTCGTGCATCGGGCGATCGCAGAGGAATTCATCGCGAAATTCCGCGAGGCCGGGCGCAGTGCGTACGTGGCGGGAGACCCGCTCGACCCTTCGACCAACTTAGGGCCACTGGTCACCGCATCGCACTGCTCGCGCGTCAGCAGCCTGATTGAGACGGGCATTCGCGAAGGCGGAAAAGTCGAGTTTGGCGGTGACCGTCCGAATCTGCCCGGCTCTTACGTCAACCCGACGCTCTTCACCGGCATCACCAATGAGATGACGATCGCTCGCGAAGAAATTTTCGGGCCGGTCGCATCGGTGCTCGTCTTCGATGACCTCGCCGAGGCTATACGCATCGCGAATGACTCGATCTACGGCTTGGCGGCGTCTGTGTGGACCCGCGATCTCGTCACCGCGCACAAGACCGTGCGCGATTTGGAAGCGGGTGTGATCTGGGTGAATTGCTTCGATCACGGCGACATGACCCAGCCCTTTGGCGGCTACAAGCAGTCAGGTCAGGGCCGCGACAAGTGCCTCGAATCGCTGCTCGGCTACACCCAGACCAAGTCGGCTTGGGTGCATTTGGGTTAAGTCAGACCTCGGACGCTCGGCTCACCGCGAGCCGAGCGTCTGGCGCACCCATTCCTGAAAGCGCCAGACGTCGTACTCCTCCGGCATCAGCATCCCGTGCTCGTGCGGTGCCGCATGCAGCCCACGCTGCGTCAGTTCGCACACCTCGCCATCCTCCAACATCACGTTGGCCGAAAAATCACAGGCTTGCATGATGTCGACGCTCGGATCTGCGAGCGTTTCCTGAGGGAACAGCCACTCAATCTCGAGCTCGGTTTCTTCCGGCCCGAGGGGCAACAGGCGCGACGACCGCACATGGTCGACGTGTAACACGAGGTAGTGAGACGGCAAACTCGTCATGTAGTGATAGCCGAGGTTGCGCTCTGCCTCCGTGAGGTCGGGGAACTCGTGACCCAAGGACTGACCATCCACGGTCCAGGTTTTCGCGCCCGTCTTGAGCCCCCCCTGGTAGAGCGGATCATTCTTCCCGGCGTGCGCGCGCCAGTGAGGGTCATCACGCTCCTCCATGATGCCGCGTTTGTAAATCGGAACCGCATCGATCAGCGTCGGGTGTACACCCGGGCAATGCAGGCACTCGTTGTAGTTCTCCCAGAACACTTTCCAATTGCAGCGGATCCGCTTGGTCATCCGGTGACCCACGACGAGCGCTTCGAGTGGCCAGTGGTCGAACAGCGCATGATTGGCGTTGAAGTTGTCACCGAGTTCGGCCACATCGCCGGCCAAATTCACATAAACGAAGCCACGCCAGACTTTGACGGCGATCGGATGCAACTGCGTGTGTTCGATATCGACGTGGTGGTCTCGACCGCCCGATGGGATACGGGCTAACTGGCCGTTCAGCCGATACGTCCACGCATGGTATGGGCAGGTGATACCGCCTGCCGCAAACCGCCCTTCCGGCTCTCGACACAACGCCGATCCGCGGTGCCGACACGCGTTGTAGAACGCCTGTATCGCTCCCGACTCGTCGCGAACGAGCAGGACCGGTTGCCCGACGAGATCAAAGGTCCGATAGGAGCGGACCGACGGAAGGGAATCGGCCCGACACAGATAGACCCACTGTTTCGACCAGATCTCCCGCCGTTCCCGCGCGTAATGCTCGGGATCGATATACCAGCGGCTTGGCAGGGTATGCACCAACTGACGCAGGCCGTTGAAGTCGCCTGCGGTTGGATCGCCCGGATGATCGGTGCTCATGACTCACTCCCGCCCGTTCGGGGCAAAGTGTGCCGGCGGCGTCGGCTGACGTACTTCGGGGATCACCCGCTCCAGCTGCTCGTGGAACTCCCGCATCCATTTTTCGATCGACGAGAGGGGCCCTGGCGTGTAACTCGGTGACTGCAATCCGCGTTGGACCCGCTCACACAGCCAGCGGTCTTCGGCATTCACCGCGGCATTGATTCTCGACCCCAACCACCGAAGTGCTTTGATCTCCCGACGACTGTCCGGATGACCAAACAGGGCGTAGCGAATCGTGCAACGGCCCGGACCGCGCGGCAGAATCTGGAAAAAATCGACCTGCTCGGGGTAGAGATCGATGCCGAGATTGGGGAGGCCGCTGTAAAAGCGCCACGATTTCAATTGTGCCGCCGGCAGATCGATCGGTGTTTTCGCCAACAGCGCTTGATACGCCCGCTCGCTCCAACGCGGCGACGGCGTATCACGCAGCCAACTGATCCCACGCGCCACGCCCGGCACCCCGCTTTGGTCCTCGTAATCGGGCGTCGCCAAACGGTTGAGGCCGGGGTGACCGATGGGTACGTGGTAGGACTCGAGGTAATTGTCCATCGCAATCTTCCAGTCGACCTCCCAATGCTCCTCTCCAATCGGGCCGAGCGGCTGCATCTCTTCTATTCGGTACGGCGTGAGTTCATCGAGGAGACCCGCCCAGACCTGCGAGGGGGGCGCAGGTGGCGCATCCGCTACACAGACAAACACCAAACCAAGCATGATTTCGACGTGCACCGGCTTGAGGCCGTGCGCGTCACGATCCAAACCCGGAAAGCTTTCGCGCAGCGGAACTCCCGTTAACCGTCCGTCGTATTGATAGCTCCAGCCGTGATAGGGGCAAACAATCAGCCCCGGACAGTGACCGTCGCCGTCGAGGAGACGCGCGCCCCGATGCCGGCAGACGTTGTGGAACGCCCGGATCTGTCCTTCTTTGTCTCGCAGCACCACCACACTGTCGGGCCCGAGATCAAAGGCCGTGTAATCGCCAGGGCGAGGGATCGAATTGACGTGGCAAGCGACCTGCCAGCTCGGGCGCAGGATTCTCTCGATCTCCAACTGCGTCATCCGCGGATGGCTATAAACCCACGCGGGCAGTGCTTGCCTCACGGTCGGCTCGGGAACGCTCATACCGCCCACCTCTTATATACGAGCGTTCAATTTACGCTCTACACAAGCGGCATAGCAAGTCGATCGGTGGAGCTAGAGATCGTCATTTATGCATATAAAACGTGTTAACTGTCTGTTTTATGAGGGTTTTTATCCAAGACTCTGCAACCGAAACTCGGCTATCTTCGTGTTGCGGCGCATCAATTTAGTTTTTTATATGAACGTACAAATTTCGTGGACGGGTGAACGACGGAATGCTAGCGTCGCATCATCGAGATATGCACTCATTTGGAATTTGTGGAGGCCGCCATGCCACGTGACTTAACCCTCAGTAATGCCCACTGGAAAAAAGCCGTTACGCGGCTCCCGCTTGGCGTCGCGTCCAACTTTCGCTACTGGGGCGAAGACCGCACGATCTACGTGAAGCAGGGCCGCGGTGCGCGCATTGAGGACATCGACGGGAATCGCTACGTCGACTACCGCCTCGGCTACGGGCCCGCGATCCTGGGCTACGCACACCCCGAGGTCGATGCGGCTGCTCGGGCAGGAATGGACGTTGGCGGCGTCTTCGCGCTCGCGACCGAACGCGAATTTCGCGTGGCCGAACGCATCTCAAAGATGGTGCCGGCGGCGGAACTGGTGCGCTATTCCAACTCCGGCACCGAAGCGGTGATGGCCGGCTTACGTCTTGCACGCGCCTACACCGGCCGCGACGATTACATCATTCTGGAAGGCGGTTACCACGGCCTCTTCGATGCTGCGATGTGGTACACGCCCATGGAGAAGTGGTCACAGGAAGGGGAACCCGAGGTCGCCCCGTACAGCCAAGGCATCCCGCTCGGCGTCCGCAGCTTCGCTCACTTCGTGCAGGCGAACGATCTCAATCAGCTGGAAGACACGTTCAAGCGCACAGCGGGAAAGATCGCGTGCCTCTTGATCGAGCCGATCATGGGCAACTGCCTCGGCATCGCGGCAGAGCCCGAGTATCTGCGGGGCGCGCGTGAACTCTGCGACAAATACGGCACCTTGCTCTTCATCGACGAAGTGAAAACCGGATTCCGTGTCGCCCGCGGCGGCGTGCAAGAGCTCTACGGCGTTCATGCCGATATCTGCACCATGGCGAAGGCCGTTGCCAATGGCTATCCGATCTCGGTCGTTGCCGGCCGCGAAGAGATCATGCGCAAGTTCGGCAATGGTGTCGCGCACGGCGGTACGTACACTGCCCATTCGGTGTCGCTCGCCGCGGCGGAAAAGTGCCTTGAGATCTTGGACGAAACGGATGCGCTCGAGCGCATTGCCCAGTACGGGACGGACCTGATGAGCGGGATGACGTCGGTCCTCTCGGCGCGTCAGATCGCCCACAGTTTTGTCGGCCATCCGTCCATGTTCGGTCTCTACTTCGATGCGAGCCCGCCGCGCAATTACCGTACGTGGAAAGGCAGCGACTACGCGTTCTACGATGCCATGGCGCAGGTGCTCCACGATGAAGGCGTGCTGTGTGAACCCGACTCGCGTGAGCCGTGGTTCATCTCTGCCGCGCACGATGCGTCCTGCTTGGCCGACACGCTAAAGGGCTTCGAGGTCGCGGTCGACGCCACCCTCGCGGCCCGCGCCTCGGGTCAACTCGAACAACACGGCTAGGGTCATGAGCAATACCTCTTCGAAGCGCCACGACGTCATCGTGGTCGGCGCCGGCCACAACGGCCTGGTAGCCGCGTGCTACCTCGCCCGCGCCGGGCTCGACGTGCTCGTTGTCGAGCGCAACGATTATATCGGGGGCGCGGCGGTCAGTCGACGACTCTACGAAGACTTCACGTACTCCAATTGTTCTTACGTCTGCAGCTTGCTGCGACCGGAAATTATGCGGACGTTGGAGCTTCCGAAGCACGGATTGCAGATCATTCCGTACGATGCGGGCTGCACGATGATGCGTGGCGGCGGCCATTTGGCGCTGTATGACAATCACGACGCGCTGCGCCGCGAGATCGCGCGGCACTCACCGCGCGATGCCGAGGCCTATGACCGCTATTCCCGCGACGTCATGCGCCAATGCAAGTTCATCCGACCGCTTCTGTTGCGCGAACCGCCGGATCCGACGTCGTTCAAGCCGCGCGACATTTCCGAGTTGCTCTACCTCGGTGCGCGTTTCAACGGCATGGGCGAGCAGCGCATGTATGACACGCTGCGGTTTTGGACCATGTCCGCGGCGGACTTCCTTGACGAGTATTTCGAAAGCGAGATCGTCAAGGCACACTTTGCCGGCAGCTCGATTATTGGCACGGCTCTGGGCCCACGATCGCCCGGTAGCGCTTACGTCCTCTTGCATCACTACATGGGTGACATCGACGAGACCGTCGGCGCCTGGGGATTTGCACGCGGCGGCATGGGCTCCGTCACCGCGGCATTGACCTCGTCGCTGCGCGCCAGCGGTGGCGACGTCCGGGTCTCGGCCCCCGTTAACCACGTGCTGATTCAAGGCGGCAAAGCCCGCGGCGTTGTCCTTGAGTCGGGTGAAGAAATTCACGCCAAAATGGTCATCTCGAACATGGACGTCAAACGGACGTTCCTGAATTGCGTGGAGCCCGAGCATTTGCCCGAGGACTTCCTGACCGCCGTGCGTCGGTTCAAGATTCGCGGCTCGTCCGGCAAACTCAATATTGCGCTCGACGGTTTGCCGAGTTTCCCCGCCATACCGGCCGGCTGCCCGGCGTTGCGCGGCGACATGCATATCACCGACACCCTCGAGATGATGGAACGCGCCTACGACGACTGGAAGGAGGGTCGTTGGTCGCGTGCGCCGTATATCGACATGCTGATTCCCTCGCAGATCGACCCGACCATGGCGGCCGACGGGAAGCACTATATGTCCGTATTCGTCCAATACTGCCCGTACGAGTTAGCTGACGGTCCGTGGACGGACGAAAAGCGGACAGCGTTCGGAGCGACCGTGATGGATGCTATCGCGGAGCACAGCCCGGACTTTAAGAGCCTCGTGCGCCACGCGGAAATCCGCACGCCGTGGGACATCGAACGCGAAGTGGGCCTCACCGAAGGCAATATTTTCCAAGGCGAACTGACGATGGATCAGTTGCTGTTCAATCGCCCCGTGCCGGGCTATGCCCAATACCGTACGCCGGTCAAAGGGCTGTACCTGTCGGGCTCGTCCACCCACCCGGGCGGTGGTGTGATGGGTGCGCCGGGTGCCAACTGCGCACAGCGTGTATTGAAGGACTTCGGCAGGAGCCCCGCATGACCACTCACAGTTGGGATGCCATCGTCATCGGTGCCGGCCACAACGGCTTAGTCTGTGCCCAGCGCCTCGCCGCTGCCGGTCAACGGGTGCTCGTCGTGGAAGCGGCCGATTCGGTCGGTGGCTTTGCCGCACCGCGCGAATTCGCCCCGGGGTTCAAGACCACCGTCGCCGCTCAATGGGTCCATCAGTTCTCGGACGGCTTGGCGCGAGAGCTTGAACTCGAACGTCATGGGCTGACATGGGCGAAGCGCAACGTGGCGACGACCGTAGTCTCCCCCGAACGCTGCGTCACCGACGCCTCGGGTGCCGTCACCGGGGTCTCGACTGCCGACGCGTCGGCGTGGGCGTCGTTATCGACCCGGCTCGCGCGCTTTGGCAAGTTTATGTCCGCGCTGCATCACACGTCGCCGCCACGACTCGGCACGACGCGCTTTGAGGACACGTGGAGCCTTCTGAAACTCGGCTTGCGCCTGCGCCTGCTTGGACGACGCGAGATGCGCGAGTTCCTGCGTATTGCCGGCATGAACGTCTATGACCTTGCGACCGACGAGATCGTCGATCCGCTGTTGCAAGCCCTGCTGGCCATGGACGCGACTCTCGGCTCCAATTTTGGTCCGCGCGCACCCGGCACGGTCCTCACCCTGTTGAGCCGACGCGCCAACGAGTCCACGACCCAAGGCGGCTATTCGCTACCGGTTGGCGGGCCTGCCGCGCTTGCGGCCGCGCTCGCAAAGGCGGCGGAAGCGGCGGGCGTCACCGTGCGGATGGGTACGCCCGTCGCGGGCATCGCCGTTGAAAATGACCGTGTCGCGGGTGTGGATTTAGCCAATGGCGAACGCCTGATCGCGCCGCGGGTTGTCTCCAGTGTAGACCCCCGTCAGACGTTCCTGTCGCTGCTCGGCACCCAGCATTTGGATACCGGATTTGTTCGCAGAGTCGACCATTTCCGGCAACGCGGGATCACGGCCAAGTTGCACCTCGCGCTGGACGGTCTGCCGACCTTCACACACCTGAACCCCGAACAACTGGGCCATCGACTCTTGGTCGCCTCGTCACTGGATCAGATCGAGCTCGCCTTCAATGCGTCCAAGTACGGCGAAGTCTCGTCGCGCCCGGTGCTGGAGATCAGCATCCCGACGATCCACGATCCGTCGCTCGCGCCCACGGGTCGCCACGTGCTGACCGCTGTGGTGAATTACTGCGCGTACGACACCCAATCTGACCTCAGCTCCGCGCGAGCCGATCTGTTGCGCAACACCCTCGCCGTTCTTGAAACGGTCGCGCCGGGCGTCGGTCGACAGATTGTCGCGAGCGAACTGCTGCTCCCGAAAGACCTCGAGCACGTGTGCCGCATCAGCGGCGGACACTGGCATCACGGTGATCTGGCCTTCGACCAGTACTTGATGGTGCGCCCGTTCCCCGGTGCCGCCCAATACGACTCGCCGGTGGACGGGCTGCACTTGTGCGGCGCTGGGTCTCACCCTGGCGGTGGGCTCACGGGCCTACCCGGCCGACTGGCGGCAGAGCGCATCTTGAGGAAACGCGCATGAGCACGACGTCCGACTATCCATCGCCCCCGCATTTCCGCAAGCCATTGCTGGAGACTCCCTTCCACGCGCGGGCGCGGGAACTGTCCCAGATCGATCAGTTCGTCCCGTGGGCTGGCTACTCCACCGTCGACGTCTTCACGACGATGGAGCAGGAATATTTCGCGATCCGCAACGCGGCCACCCTGTACGACCTGACGCCGATGGTGAAGTATCGGGTGACCGGCGCGGATGCGGAACGGTACCTGAACCGCCTGGTGACCCGGGATATGCGCAAATTGCGCGCCGGCCGAGTCAGCTACGTGGTCTGGTGCAACGATGACGGCCATATCATCGACGACGGCACCGTCTTCCGGTTTTCGGACACGGATTTCCGCATTTGTACCGCCGAACGTCAGCTGGACTGGTTCCTCGACTCTGCGATCGGCTTTGACGTGCGTGTCGAGGAGATCACCTCCCAGGTCGCTGCCTTGTCCGTCCAGGGGCCGACCAGCTGCTACGTACTGAAGAAGTTCGGCCTAGCCGGCGTCGAGCAACTGAAGCCTTTCGAGTTCCGCGAATTCGATGCGTCCGGTCGCACGCTCATGGTGTCACGGACCGGCTTCACCGGAGACCTCGGCTACGAAGTGTGGATGCGCCCGGAACACGCGTTGGCGATCTGGGATGAACTGATGCTGGCCGGTCGCACGCGAGGCATTCGCGCGATCGGTTCTCAGGCGCTGAACCTAGCCCGTATCGAGGCCGGCTTCTTGATGCCGAACGTCGACTTCATCTCGGCTGAGCACACCATCCGCATGCACCGCGAGCGCACGCCGCTCGAGCTCGGTCTGGGGTGGCTCGTGGATCTCGACAAGCCGCATTTCAACGGCCGCCGGGCGCTCGTGCGCCAGAAGGCGGCGGGCCTGCAGCGGATGTTGGTGGGTCTTGATATCGCGGGCAACAAACCCGCCCACAACGCCTTACTCTACGCCTCGCCCAAGGACGAAAAGGAGTGCGGCTTCGTCACCTCGGCGATGTGGTCCCCCACCTGTAAGCGCAATATCGCACTCGCGATTCTGGACGCTCCCCACTTTGAGATGGGCCGGCGCGTGCACGCGGACATTTACCTGCACCGCGAACTCGTCTGGGAGCGACGCATGGTGACGGCCACCGTTGTCGAACGCCCCTTCTTCGCACCGGATCGTCGTCGCCTGACGCCGCCGGCCGATCGTTGAGGAACCCCACAAGATGACGGTGTTGGGATACTCTCGACGCGACGCCTACCGACGACGGACCCGCGAATGGTGATCGCACCGCAGCGCCCTAATGCCAGTGATCGGCCGTGGCTAGACCCCACGGCCCAGCCGCAGATCGTCATCGAGGGCGTACAGAAGCGATACGGCGACTTCACGGCCGTCGCTGGGGTGGATCTGTCGATCTACCGTGGGGAGATGTTCGCGCTGGTCGGGGCCTCGGGGTGCGGCAAAACCACCCTACTGCGCATGCTGGCCGGGTTCGTCCGACCGACCGCCGGGCGCATCCTCATCGACGGCGCCGACATGACCGACGTGCCGCCCTACGAGCGGCCGGTCAACATGATGTTCCAGTCGTATGCCCTCTTCCCGCACATGACGGTCGAAGACAATATTGCCTACGGATTGAAACGCGACGGCGTGGATAAGCCCGAAATCGTCCGGCGTGTCGCCAAGGCATTGGAGATGGTTCAGTTAGGGGCTCTGGGCCGCCGTAAGCCGCACCAGCTTTCCGGCGGCCAGCGGCAACGGGTGGCATTGGCACGGGCGCTCGTGAAACGCCCCAAGGTGCTGCTCCTCGACGAGCCCCTCAGCGCGCTCGATAAGAAGCTGCGCGAGAGCACGCAGTTCGAGCTCATGGATCTGCAGAACGAGCTCGGCATCACCTTCATCGTGGTCACCCACGATCAAGACGAAGCGATGGCGCTGTCGAGCCGGGTTGCCGTCATGGACCGCGGTCACGTGTTGCAGGTCGGCACGCCGGCGGAAGTCTATGAATATCCGCGCACCAAGTTCGTCGCGGATTTTTTCGGGACGGCGAATCTGATCGAGGGCGTGATCGAGTCCCAATCGGACGGCATCGTGACCGTTCTCACCGACTCGGTCGGACGGATTCGGGCAAAGGACGATCGTCCGTGGGCGAACGGCACGCACGTGACAGTCGCCATTCGTCCGGAAAAGGTGCATCTTTCGAAAACCGCAGACGCGGATTCCGGGGGGAATTCGGTTTGTGGAGAAGTGTGGGAGCTCGGCTACCTAGGCAACCGCTCGATCTATCGAATCAAGACGGCGAGTGGTACGCAGTTCACCGTCTTTTCGCAGAACGAGCGACGCACACTGGACTGGGCGATCGACTGGGGCGACCAAGTGCACGTGCACTGGTCGGCCGATGCGACAGCCGTACTCGAAGCCTAGAAGGATCTTCAGGTCTCGAGGCCGGCGACAACAACGCTTTGGGGGAATCGAGATGAGACAGCAACGTCAGTGCGCCGCGTTACTCACCGTCGCGGTCAGCGCCATCATATCCAGCGCGCAGGCGGCCGACCCGAAGACCGGGCAGCTCGAAGAGATCGTCGTGACCGCGACGCGTCACGAAGAATCCTTGAGCAAGGTTCCCATTTCCGTGACCGCGATGACGCAGGAGTCGCTGGACGCCAAGGGCATCAAGGATTTCCAAGATGTTGTCCGCTTCACGCCGGGCGTCACCATCGACAACTCCGGCACCAACGCGATCTCCATTCGAGGCATCTCGTCCTCCGGTGGCGCAGGAACAACGGGCATCTACATTGATGACACGCCCATCCAAATGCGCGCTGTGGGATTCAACCCTGACGATGCCCTCCCAAAGACCTTTGACCTCGATCGCGTGGAAGTCTTGCGTGGACCGCAGGGTACCCTCTTTGGCTCTGGGTCCGAAGGCGGCACGGTTCGCTACATCATGAACCAGCCGAGTGTGAACAAAGAGTCCACCTACGTTCGGTCTGAGTTCTCGACCACGCGCGGCGGGGATCCGAGTTTCGAAGCCGGCGTCGCTCACGGTGGCCCGATCATCGACGACGTCTTAGGCTACCGTGCGAGCATCTGGTACCGGCACGACGGCGGCTGGATTGATCGCATCGACCCCACCACGAAGGCGGTGGTCGATCCACGCGCCAATCGCAATAACGCGCTGGCGGCGCGTGTCGCCTTTCTGTGGAAACCCAACGATGCGGTCTCTGTCACGCCAAGCGTGATGTACCAGGACGCCCGAAAGCACGATCAATCCACGTTCTGGGATGCGTACTCCAACGTGTCCGCGGGGCAGTTCAACAACGCCACGCCCGAGCGCATCCCCACGCCCGACGAATACTACTTGCCCGCTCTCAAGATAGAGATTGATGCTGGCAAGACGCGCATCATTTCCAATACGTCCTATTTCCACCGCAAAGAACTGACCGGCTATCAAGGCACGGCCTACGACTTGGCGTATTATCAGTCACAGGCGCCTTTGGTCGGGTCCTGCGGCCCGAATTACACGGGCGACCCCACCAACAGCCAAGGCAATGGGTACAGCCCGTGCAGCTGGTATCCGTTGATCGATGGCAACGGCATTCACTTGCCGGCCGGGGCGAACTATCTCGGCTACACCACGCCGAACATCATGACGAACCAGCAAAATGCCTTCACGCAAGAAGTCCGCTGGCAGTCGAACGATCCGACCTCAAAGCTGGTGTGGACCACGGGTCTTTTCTTCTCAGTCTCTAAGGAGCGCAGCGTAGAGGCGCTCTACGACTCCCACTTTGAAACGACCTGGATGGACCTCTTCGGCGTCACGCCACAGTCGTTCTTCGGGACGAATGACTACACCTGCAACGACGGCAATCCCACCGGATCGCCACTTCCCAACTGCGCGATCTATCTCAACAACACCAGTGTCACGGATCGCCAAGTGGCGATTTTCGGCGAAGGCTCGTATGCCCTCACGGATCGCCTGAAGCTGACCGTCGGCGGCCGCTTTGCGCACATTGGTTTTGACCTCAACCACTTGGGCGATGGCTTCGAAAACTTCGGCCAGGAAACAACCGCCGTCTCCCACAGCGAGAATGCCTTCACGCCGAAAGTGGGCTTGTCGTTCCAAGCCAACCCGGATGATCTGTACTACTTCACGTACGCCAAGGGCTTCCGACCGGGTGGCGGTAATAGCCCCCTGCCGAGCTACTGCAACGGTGACGGCGGCCTGAATCAGACGGGCTATCCCGGTGGCGCCCCGAATGCCTACGGCTCGGACACGACGCAAAGCTACGAGTTCGGCACGAAAAATAATTTCAATAACCGGCTGCGCATCGCGTCGAGCGTCTACTACATCAAGTGGCAGAACATTCAGCAGAGCGTGTACGTCGGCTACAACTGCGGACTGCAGTTCACGGACAACCTAGGTACCGCGGCAGCCAAGGGTTTCGACGTGCAATTAGAGTCGGTTCTGGGCGGAGGATTCTCGCTCGACGCCGCGCTCGGGTACACCAGCGCCCGCTACACAGAATCAACCGCAGCCCCGAAGCCGCTCTTGGCCATTGCAGGCGACGCCATCTCGGGCGAAGGCGAGGTCGACGGCAGTCCGTCGTCGTCACCGCCGCTGACCGTATCGGTCGGCTTGCAGTACAACTTCGGGATCGGCGAGCGGGATGCGTTCATCCGCATGGACTGGGAATACGCCGCGCGCAATAAGTGGCTCACGGCGTTACAGGACTCCGGCACGACTCAGTACAACCCCTATGTCGTCCCGCTCAGTTCAACGACTTTCGCGTCGCTGCGCGGTGGCGTCAGCTTCGGCAACGCCTCGGTCGCCCTGTTCATCGACAACTTGTTCGATTCGCGAACCATCACGAACTACCAGTTGGAACAGACGGATTACAACATCCCGACCAACAGCAGCGGCAACTACGTGTGGTCGCAGCCCACGCCGGAACGCAACTCGTTCACGTTCCGGCCGCGGACCATCGGCGTCACCTTCACCTACCGGCTCTGATGCCGGCGATGCCCGAGTCTGGTCAGGCGCTGACCAGACTCGCGGCGTAGCGCCGGATCCGACGACCGGCCTCTTCAAGTTCCGCAGGCTCCGCCGCAAAACACGCTCGCACAAAGCCGTCGGTTTCGCGCCCAAACGCAGCGCCGTCCAGGAGCGAGACTTTCTCCGACTCGAACAATCCGCGCAGGAACGCGGCGCTGCCCAGTCCGGTACCGCGCACGTCCAACAGCATGAACATACCGGCGTCCGGCCAGCAGACTTTCACACCGGGGATGTCCGTGACGGCCCGATAGAGCACGTCGCGACGGACGCGGCAATATTCCTGCATCGCCTGTTCGGTCTCGTGGCGAATGTCGAGCGCGGCGATCGCGGCTTCTTGCACGAAGCCCGGGATGCCGTAGAGCATGCACAGGGCCAATTCCTCCACCAACCGAATGAGGTCAGTGGGTCCGATCAGCCAACCCACCCGCCAACCGGTCATCGCGTGGCTCTTCGAGAGACTGCCCACGGTCACCACCTGATTGGGCAGGCGAGCCGCGAGACTCGGTACCCGGTTGCCGTCGGCGATGCCGGCGTAGACCTCATCGGAGACGATCCACAACCCGTGGCGCCGCGCGATGTCTGCGATGCCGTCGCAATCGGCCTCCGAGAGCACCACCCCGGACGGGTTGTTCGGCGTGGCGAGAAATATCGCACGGGTGGCCGGAGTGATCGCCGCTTCGAGCGCCTTCAGATCCGGGTGGAAGCCCGCGCTTGCATGCGCCGGTACGCGCACCAACTTGGCCCCCGACGCCTGGATCGACGCCGGGTAGGTGGTGTACATGGGGTCGATCGTGATGATCTCATCGCCGTGGCTCGCTAAACACAGCGAGGCGACAAAGAGGCCGTTTTGCGTCCCGGCGAGCACTGCAACGTTCTCGGCAGCACAGGATAGCCCTGTACGCTCCGTGTGCATTGCGGCGATCCGCTCGCGCAACGGCGACTTACCCAAGATTTCCGTGTAATGCGTATCGCCAGCGCGCAGGGCTGCGACCGCCCGATCCACAACGGGTACCGGCGTATCGATCGGCGGGTCCCCGACGCTGAGGATGATCACGTCCTCGCCGCGATCCTTCGCCTGTCGCGCTTCCCAGTGGATCGCCCACGGGTCGACGCCCCCTTCGTGGGCAATCCAATCCACGATCGGCGCAAAACGACGCTTCATTCGAATGCCTCCGCACGCACTTCCACCACCACCACCTGACGACGCGCAGCGAAATCGCGCAACGCCGCCTCTAGGCTCGCAAGATCGTCGACAACGCAATGGGCGTAGCCGTAGGCCGCCGCCAAGTGCGAAAACTCCGGCGGACGGACATCGACACCTTCCGGCTCGATGCCGACGGCAATCATGGACGTCTTGATCTCGCCGTAGCCGTAATTGTTCCAGACCACGATCGCCGTCCAGGCGCCCGCGTCGCGAGGGCCTGCCATCTCGCCGAGCGAGAACTGCAACCCGCCGTCACCGACGAGGCAGACGATCGGTCGGTCCGGACAGGCGAGCCCAGCGCCGGTCGAGGCCGGCAAGGCGTACCCGAGCGTGCCGTAGCCGGTCGCGCTGTTGAACCAGGTGCCGGGCGCGGCCGCGGCATAACCCAAGTTGCCGGCATACACCGCTTGCGTCGAATCGCCCACGATCGTGACGCCGGGGACGGTGTCGCGGATGAGGTTCAACAACTCGATCTCGCGTACGTACGCGACCGGTAGGGCGGCGAGCGCCGCGGCATTGGCGGTGGCGGCGCGCGCGGCGCCGTCGGCAGTGCGCGCCTCACCCACGCCCACCGCGACGATGGCTGCAAGCGTGCTCGCCGCATCGCCGACCAGCGGAATGTCGGGCCGTACCGAGCGCTGCACCTGATCGTGATCGATATCGATACGGATGAGGCCGGGCGGTTGCGGGAATTCAGCCACCGAGTACATGTCGTAGTCGGTCTGGCCGAACTCCGTGCCCACCGCAAGGACAACGTCCGCCGCGGCAACCAGCGCGCGCACCGGTTCCAGCGACGGACTCATCGGCACCGCCAACGGATGGCCGGGCGGTAACAGTCCGCGACCATTGACGGTCATGACGACGGGGGCATCCAAGCGCTCGGCCAATGACCGAATCGCACTCGCCGCGCCGCGTGCGCCACCGCCGGCGAGGATCACCGGGCGGGTCGCCGCCGCCAATTTCGCGGCTGCAGCGGCTACGGCAGCTTCCGTGGGCTGCGGGGGCGGCGGCGGACCCCACGTCTCGACCGGCAGGTGCGAGGCGTCGAGCGTCAGCACGTCGCGCGGAATCTCCAAGTACGTGGGTCCGGGGCGGCCCGTGACACAGCGGCGGAAGAATCGCTCCAACGCCGGCGGCAGATCCTCGGGCGCCCCGATGCGCTCCGCGTGTGCGGCCACCCGCTCGCCGATACCGAACTGGTCCGGAACCTCGTGCAAAAAGCCACGCCCGGTGCCCATCTCACCGCGACGGTTCTCGCTGGAAATCACCAGTAAGGGGATCGAGTCCTGCAAGGCCTGCGCCATGGCGGAGGCGATGTTCGTGAGCCCAGGCCCGGTGATCGTGAAGCAGACGCCGATGCGGCCCGAGGCGCGCGCGTAGCCGTCGGCCATGAAGCCGAGTCCCTGCTCGTGACGCCCCGCGATGTGGCGTATGCGCGATGCGGCAAGGCCTCGATAGAGTTCAAGGTTGTGCACACCCGGAATCCCAAACACGTGCTGGACGCCTTGGGCCTCCAGGACCTCAATCAGATACGTGCCGAGTGTCTTTTTCATGGCTCACACTACCCCGAAAAGGACGCCCACAGACAGTCCCGGGAGGCTCCCGGCATCCGGTGGCGTAAATATTATGGTCGCGATAATATGACGAAACGGTCTTTAGAGGGGAACCCCATGAACCATGATGTGATGATCACGTGCGCCGTAACCGGCGACGACTCGAAGGTGACGAAAAGCCCTTATTGCGCGGTGACGCCGGATGAGATCGCCCAGAGCGCGATCGAAGCGGCACAGGCTGGCGCTGCAATCGTTCACATCCACGTCCGTGACCCCGACACCGGGAACTTCTCGATGGAGACCCGTCATTACCGGGCGGTCGTGAAGGCCATTCGCGAAAGCGGCACCGATGTCATCGTCAACCTGACGTGCGGCATGGGCGGCTACATCGTGATCGGCGACGAAGGTCTGAAAGACACGCCGGCGCCGGGCAGCGACTTCTGCACGCAGGAAGATCGCATGCGCCACGTCATCGACCTCTGCCAGGAAGGCAAGTACAAGCCGGACATCTGCACGCTCGATTGCGGCAGTCTGAACTTCGGCGACGGCAATCGCGCCTACGTCTCGACCCCGAACTACCTGCGCCAGGGCGCCGCGATCTGTAAGGATCTCGGTGTAAAGCCGGAATTCGAGATTTTCGATTCGGGCAACCTGTGGTTCGTGAAGCAGATGATCAAGGAAGGCCTCGTTCTGCCGCCGCCGCTGATCCAGTTGTGCATGGGCATTGCCTGGGGCATGCCGGCCGACACCGCACACCTGTTGGCGCTGAAGAACTTCATGCCGGACGAAGCCGTCTGGTCGTCGTTCGCCATCAGCCGCATGCAGATGCCGTGGGTCGCCAATTCGGTCCTGAACGGCGGCAACGTCCGCGTCGGTCTCGAAGACAACCTGTACCTGTCGAAGGGCGTGTACGCCTCGAACGCACAGCTCGTGACCAAAGCCCGCGGCATCGTCGAAGCGATGGGCGCGCGAGTCATCGGGCCGGCCGAGGTGCGCGAGCGCCTGAAGATCGGCTGAGGTAGGTCATGACCGCCAGGATCATCTATCGGACACCCGTCCAGCCGGACTGGATCGATTACAACCAGCATCTCAACGACGCCTACTACATCGTTGCGATGAGCCGCGCCTGCGACACGTTCATGACGCTCGTCGGGATCGACGAAGCGTACCGGACGAGCACGCAGTGCACGTTGTACTCGCTCGAAGCCCACGCGCACTGGCTGCGCGAGGTGAAATTCGGCGAGACGCTGGAAATCGGTGCCCACGTCATCAGCGTGGATTCGAAGCGAGTGCATCTCGGCTTCGAAGTCCGGGTGGAAGGCAAGGATGGCCTGGCGGCGACCGGTGAGTTCATGCTGCTGCACTACCGTCAGGGCGAGAACGCGGGCGCCGCGACGTTTCCGGACGCCATCAAGGCGGCGATCAGTGACTTCAACGGCGCGGACGCGGGCGAGTGGGAAGGCCCTCGCTCACGCGCACTGACGCTCGTGAAGCGCGCATGAACCGCGAATCGTTACGGCGTTTGCTCGCGCCGAAGTCGATCGCCTTGGTCGGTGGCAATTGGACGGACGCCGTCGCCAATGCCTGTCGTCAGGTTGGTTTTGCCGGCGACATCTGGCGCATCCACCCGACCCGGGTGTCGGACGAGCAGACCACCTACTACCGCTCGATCGACGAGTTACCCGGTGCGCCGGACGCGTCGTTTCTGGCAGCGCCCGCGGCCGACATCCCGGCGCTTGCGGGCGCGTTAAATCGCCGCGGCGCCGGCGGCTTTGTCTGCTTTGCGTCGGGTTTTGACGAGACGGCCACCGATGTCGGCCGCCAGATGACGGCGGATCTCGTCGCCGAGGCCGGTGATCTCGCCTTCACCGGACCCAACTGCTACGGCCTCGTGAACTTCTTTGATCGCGCCGCCCTCTGGCCGGACCAAGTCGTCGGCGGCGCTCGCGCCGATCGAGGCGTCGCGATTTTGTGCCAGAGCGGCACGATTTCGCTGACGCTGATGTTCAATCAGCGCGACTTGCCCGTCGGCTACGTCGTCTCGGTCGGCAATCAGACGCGTCTCGCGCTCGAAGACCTGATCGAAGTGCTCTGCGACGATCCGCGCGTCAGCGCGTTTGGCCTTTATATCGAGGGCATCAAAGACGCCGATCGCTTTGCGCAGGCGGTGAACACCGCGCGCGCAGCGGGTAAGCCGATCGCACTCGTGAAGTCCGGGCGCACCGCCGCGGCGGCGCAAGCGGCCGCGACGCACACCGGCGCGATGGCCGGTGCCGACGCCGTCTTCGACGCCTATTGCCGGGACGCCGGGATTGCCCGGTGCGACACGTTAGCCTCGCTGGTCGAAACCTTGAAGGTGCTGCATTCGGGCGGACCGCTCACCGGCCCCAAGGTGCTGGTGATGGGGGCGTCTGGCGGCGATATGGCCATGACCTCGGACGTGGCGCGGCACACGACGCTGCAGTTCCCACCGATGTCGGCCGAGATCCGCGCCGCGGTGCAAGAGGCAGTCGGCCCGCGCGTGACCATCGCCAATCCCTTCGATTTCCACACCTACATCTGGTTTAACCAACCCAAAATGCAGGCGTTGTTCGCCAGCGTGTTTCGCGCCGGGTACGACGCTGTGGCGTTCATGCTGGACTGCCCACCGGCAGACCGCTCGGACACCTCCGCCTTCGACGGCCCCATTCGCCTCTTCGTGGACGAAGCCAAGAAGGCCGGCGTCCGGGCCGCGATGCTCGCCTCTCTGCCGGAAACGCTCTACGAGGCGATGCGCACGTACTGCACCGAGAACGGCGTCATTCCGTTACAGGGCCAGCGCGAAGGGCTCGAGGCGCTCGACGCGGCCGCTCGCATCGGCGAGCGCTGGCGCACGGCGCCACCGGTCGTGCTGCAGCGCCCGTCACGCCCGCTGACGGCGACGCGCACGCTGCGCGAAGACGAGGGCAAGCACGCCCTGGCCGCCTGCGGCCTACCGATCCCGGCAGCGCGCACCGTGGCCATTGCCGAGTGTGCGGCGACGGCGGAAGCCATCGGCTTCCCGGTGGTCATCAAGGCGGCAAGCGCCGATCTCGCCCACAAGTCCGACGTCGGCGGGGTCGCGCTCAACATCCGCAGCACGAGCGAGGCGCAAGCCACCGCCGAGCGCATGGCGGCGCTGAGCGATCACGTGTTGGTCGAGCAGATGATCGTCGACGGCGTGGCCGAGATTTTGGTCGGTATCACCGTCGACCCGCAGTTCGGGCAGGTGCTCGTTTTGGGCGCCGGTGGCGTCCTCACCGAATACCTCCACGACAGCGTCAGCGTGCTGCCGCCGTTCACCGCCGCCTCGGTGCAGGCGGCGTTGTCCCGGCTCAACGTGATGCGCCTCTTGAACGGCTTCCGCGGCAAGCCGGCCGGCGATATGGCCGCGCTGGTGGACGCGATCCTCGCCGTCACGCGCTATGCCGCCACCCAAGTCGAGTCGCTGGTCGAACTCGACGTTAACCCCATCATCGTTCGGCCCCAGGGCCGGGGCGTCGTCGCTGTCGACGCGCTCGTACGTCTCTCGGAGTAATCAGCATGGCTATCGACGGCGGCGTCCGCACTGAGTGCAAGAACGGCATCCTGGAAGTCACCATTGACCGTCCGAAGGCCAACGCGATTGCGTTGTCCACGAGTCGGCAGCTGAATGAGATCTGGACGAACTTCCGCAACGATCCGACGCAGCGCGTCGCGATCTTGACCGGTGCCGGCCACAAGTTCTTCTCGCCGGGCTGGGACCTCAAGGGTGCGGCGGACGGTGAAGCGTCCGACTCCGACTGGGGCGTCGGTGGCTTTGGTGGCCTCAACTACCCGCGTAATCTCGACAAGCCGGTCATTGCTGCCGTTAACGGTATCGCCTTCGGTGGCGGCTTTGAGCTTGTGCTCGGCTGCGACCTGATCGTCGCCGAAGAGCACGCGACCTTCGCACTGCCCGAGATCAAGGTCGGTGTGCTGGCGGATGCCGCCACCATCAAGCTGCGCCGGCGTATCCCGTATCACGTCGCGGTGGAGATGCTGATGCTCGGTCGCACGATGGATGCCGCCGAAGCCAAGCATTGGGGCCTGGTGAACTGGATCGTCCCCTCGGGCACGGCCATGGATAAGGCGCGCGAAGTCGCGACCCTGATCGCCGAGGGCCCGCCGCTCTTGTTCCCGGCCATCAAGCAGCTGCTGCAGCACAGCGAGATGATCCCGCAGAATGAAGCGTTCGAACTGCACGACGCGCTCGGCGCGGTGCAGCGCGTACTGCGCTCGGAAGATCTGTTGGAAGGCGCGCGAGCGTTCTCGGAAAAGCGCAAGCCGGAGTGGAAGGGCCGCTAACGCCCATCGGCGACGCCGGTTCGGCCCCCGTTGGGGGCTGAACCGGATTACCATCGGGGCATGAACACCCTTCGCCGTCGCGCCCACGCGCTTGCTCTTCTCGCCGTAGCCGCCGCTGCGGCACGCCTGTCCGCCGCTCCGCTGCCGCAGGTCGCCCCCGAAGCGGTTGGCTTATCCACCGAGCGCCTCCAGCGGATCGATGCCCGTATCGACGCGGCCATCCGCGACGGCCGTACCGCCGGTGCGGTGGTGTTGGTCGCACGGCACGGCCAACTTGCTTACGAAAAAGCCTACGGTCAGGCGGATCTCTCCGCCCAAAAGCCGATGCACAGCGACGCGTATTTTCGGCTGTATTCGATGACCAAACCGGTGACGGCGGTAGCGCTGCTGACGCTGTACGAACAGGGCAAGTTCCAGCTCACCGACCCGCTGAGCAAATACCTACCGGAATTCAGCGCCGTGCAGGTGTACACCGGCGAGGACGCGAACGGCCAACCGCAATACGCGCCGCCGAAACACCCGATCACCGTCGAAGACGTGTTTCGACACACCGCCGGTTTCGTCTACGGCATCTTCGGCAACACAGCGGTCGATAAAGCCTACCGGGCCGCCGAGGTCGATTATTTTCATCCGGCCTCGTTGAGCGACCTCACCCAGCGCATGGCGAAGATGCCACTCGTGGCCGAACCGGGTACCCAATGGATCTACAGTTACGCCGCCGAAGTGCAGGCGCGCCTCGTGGAAGTGCTCTCTGGGCAGCCGTTTGATGCGTACGTGCGTAAAACGATCTTGGAGCCGCTCGGCATGCACGACACCGTCTTCGGTGTACCGGCCGACCGCGCCGATCGCTTCGCGACGCTGTACAGCCCACTGCCGACCGGCGGCATCGTGCCGACACCGGATGGCGCGCACTACGAGCATTTCACTGACCATCCGTTTGGTGGGGTCAGCTTGTCGGGAACCCCCGAGGACTACTTACAGTTTGCACAAATGTTGCTCGATGGCGGTCAACGCAACGGTCATCGGATCCTCAGCCGCAAAACCGTCGAACTGATGACCACCGATCACCTCGGGACGATTCCTACCGCCTGGCGCGGTTACGGGTTCGGGCTCGGTATCGGCGTGCTCAAAGACCCGGCAGCTTACGGGCAACTGGGCTCGCCCGGGCAGTTTGGGTGGAGCGGATACGCGACCACGACCGTCATCATCGATCCGAAAGAATCGCTCGTGGCCCTGTATTTCGAACAAGTGCTGCCGGAAGACTATGCCCTGCTCGCCGACTGGACCAACCTCGTCTATCAGTCGATTAATGACTGACGGAACAAACGCTCCATAGGAACGCAGCCGAGTGGCGAACCGACGTCCCCAAAGCTATTCAGTGGCCGGCAAGTAGGGAGCCAGTCTCTAATAGCTTTTTGATGGGCGAATGTTCGCTGAAAATCATCGTCCAATTCGTGTTGCCGCCAGACGGTCTTCGTCAACGGCATAACCCATTCCCGGCTTCAGTCCTAAGTCGATCCAACCGCCCGAATCCACGGTCAGCGGTTCCGCCATGATGAAATCACGGCGGTCCAGACTCCACTCGGGCGGATCGTACGGGAACTCAAGGAACGGGGCGTCCGTGCAGCCACCACACAAGTGGGCATTGGCCGTCACGCCCATGCCGTTGGTCCAGGTGTGCGGCGTGAAGATCAGGTTGTGCTCCTGCGCCATCAGCGCCACGCGACGGCAACCGGTGATGCCGCCAACCAGCGCGACGTCGGGCTGCAGCACATCCAGACAGCGACCGTCGATGAGATCCCGGAAGTCGGTCAAGGAACGCGTCATTTCACCACCGGCGATGCGGATATCGACCGCTTCGCGCAGTGAGCGCATGCCGCTCGCGTCGCCACGATGCAACGGCTCTTCCATCCAATACACGTTCAGGCGCTCGAGCTCTCGCGCCACCACGATCGCGTCTTTGTAGGTCCACGGCGCTTCCGTATCCCACGCCATGCGCCAACCTTGGTTGCAGTCGACCATCAGATCGATGCGATCACCCAAGCGGGCGCGAACCGCTTCGAGCGCTTTGATGTCATCGCGCCAATCGCCACGATGAAACCGCAGCTTCAGCGCAGGGAATCCTTCGGCCAGCATGCGCTCGGCCACGTCCGCGGTTTGGGCGGGCGTGCGCAGCGTGCCGGAGGAGGCGTAGGCGCGCACCTTGCGCGACAGGCCGCCCAACAGCTTCCAGCAGGGCTGGCCGGTAATCTTGCCGGCCAAGTCCCACAGCGCCAGATCCAGCGGCCAGCAGCGGCCGTAATGGAAGTCGATGTGCGAGAGCACACGGTAGTGGCGCTCGATCGCGAGCGGGTCCTGACCGATGAATAGGTGCTCGTGACCGGCAAAGCCGACCATGAGGTCGCCGGACCCCACGCCCTCGAGTCCGGACTCGGTCCGCACCCGCACCACTGTCGCGTCGAACTGCACGCGCGGCTTGGTATCCCAGCTGGCGTGAAAGGGCGGATCCAGCGGCAGCCGATGGTGGGTGATCTCGATCGCGGCGATACGGTGTTCGCTGGCAACAGCGACGTTTTCTAAACCAGTCATGGCGTCCTTCTTCCTAGGCCTAAGCCGCGGCGCGGACCGCGCAGCGGTGCAGTACAGGGTTTCACAGCCGGTGGCGCACCTGAAGTCCAGAAAATGGATTCGGCCATCGGAAAAAGGCATTGCGAGCCACGCGCGCTTGCTCCAACCTGCGGGGTCGGTTCCCTGCCCCACTCTGGGGCGCCGACGGGATGACGTGCGGAGACTTCATGGATCGGGTGCGGATCGATCGCCGCTGGCTGCCACTGAATGCGCTACGGGCTTTTGAAGCCGTGGCCAAGCACGGCAGTTTCACGGGCGCGGCCAATGCCCTGCTCATCTCCCAGAGTGCGCTCTCGCGCCACGTCATTTCCTTAGAACGCCTGATCGGCGTGCAACTGTTCGACCGCAAACCGCACGCGCTCGTGCTCACGCCGGCCGGGCAGCACCTGCTGCCGGTGACGACCAAGTCCTTCGACCGCCTCGAGTACGCGCTCGACGAGATCCGCCACGCCGGGGCTCCGGCCTTGCGCACCTTGCGCGTGCAGATGCCACCGAGCTTCGCCGTGCACGCCGCCGTGCCGATCCTGCGCGAGTTTCGCCGTGCCAACAGCGAGGTCGAACTCGATCTCGTCAGCCCCTACGGCGTCGGCCCCCCGCCCCACGACGTCGACGTCGCGGTGGTGTACTCCAAGCCGACCGTCACCGACCTCGTGTCGGACCTGTTATGGCCCGTGCACCTCGGGATCGTCTGTCACCCGGACCTCGCCCAGCGGCACGCCGGCAAGGACCTGAGTACCTTCTTGCGCGACAACGAGCTCGTCCACGTGCGCATCGCGGACCTGCCGCGGCACCACCTGTGGAGCCAACTCGTCCGCCAGGCCCAGTTGCCACCCCTGAACTTTGAGCGCGGTCTCGTCTTCGACACCGCACTGATGGCGGTCCAATACGTGCTCGCCGGCGAAGGCGTGGCCTTGGTGGACTTGAACCTGTACCGCGAAGACCTGACTGCCGGCCGACTGGTGCGCCCGTACGAGGCGACCTTGGACGAAGGTTACGGGTACTATCTCGTGACTCACCCCGATTCTCTCAGCGACACCGCGATCGCCTTGTTCCGCAGTTGGCTCATCGAGCACTTCGGACCGGGACGCCTCGACACCGTCGCACCTCTTCACGACTGACGACGCTCGCGCCGTCCCGAACGCTCCCGGAGCACCGACCCATGTCCGACCAACCCGAAGAACGCCGCCCCCGCCGCCGCACCGCCGGCGTCGCTGGCACCGCCGCCCACGACCGCACGCGCGCCTACCGGCAGCTTGTGAACCCGTACGAGCCGCTGCGCGTGTTCTCGGACGATCACGTCGCGGCGATCCACGAGGCGGCGCTGCTGATCTTGGAAACCCAAGGGATGCGCGTCCTGTCGGAGCCCGCCCGTCGTCGCTACGAAGCGGCCGGCGCGTCGGTAAACGAAGCCACGATGATGGTCCGACTGGACCGAGGCCTCGTCACCGAGGCTTTGGCCACGACCCCGAAGGGTTTCACGCTGCACGGGCGCGACCCGTCGCGCGATCAACCGATGTCGGGCCGGCACGTGTCCTTCGCCTGCGTCTCGGGTCCGCCGAACATCATGGACGTCGAGGGCGGCCGCCGCGCCGGCACCTTCGCGGACTTTAAGAACCTGATGAAGCTCTGCCAGAGCTTCGAGGTGATGACCATCCTCGGCGGTGGCGTCGAACCGCAGGACATCCCGATCAACATCCGCCATCTCGACACCACCCGCGAGATGCTGAACCTGACCGACAAGATCCCGCTCGTCTACGCGCGCGGCACCGGCCAGATCAACGACAACTTCGAGATGATGAAGATCGCCTACGGCCTCTCCGACGAGGAGTTCCGCTCGAAGGCCTACGCCACCGGCGTGATCAACACGAACTCGCCGTTGCAGCTCGACATCCCGATGGCCGAAGGGCTCATCGACTTCGCCCTGTGGGGACAGCCGACGATCATCACGCCGTTCACGCTCGCCGGGGCGATGGCGCCGGTCACGATTGCCGGCGCGCTGACGTTGGCGCACGCCGAGGCGCTGGCCAGCGTCACGCTGACCCAGATCGCGCGCAAAGGCGCGCCGGTCATCTACGGCAGCTTCACCTCGAACGTCGACATGAAGTCCGGTGCACCGGCCTTCGGCACCCCGGAGTACGCCAAGGCAGCCTTCGGCGCCGGCCAGATGGCCCGCCACATCGGGCTGCCGTGGCGCTCGTCGAACGCGACGGCCTCGAACGCGCCGGATGCGCAAGCCGCTTACGAGTCGCAGATGAGCCTGTGGGGCGCCTTGATGGGCGGCTGCAACTTCATCCTGCACTCGGCCGGTTGGCTCGAGGGCGGCCTCTCGACGTCGTACGAGAAGTTCATTCTCGACATCGAGATGCTGCAGATGTTTGCGGAGACCTTCCAGCCGGTCTCGGCGAACCCGGCCGATCTCGCCGTCGAGGCGATCGCCGAGGTGGGTCCGAGCGGACACTTCTTCGGTTGCGCCCACACGATGGAGCGCTATCGCACGGCGTTCTACGCGCCGCTCGTGTCCGACTGGAGCAATTACGGTCAATGGACCGACGCCGGGGCGCTCACGGCCACGCAGCGGGCCCAGAAGATCTGGCGCGAGACGCTCGCCAACTACGTCGAGCCCGCGCGCGATCCGGCCGTCGTCGAGGCCATCGACGCCTTCGTCGCGCAGCGTAAAGCCGACGGCGGCGCGTACCCGGTCAGCTAAACCCACCCGGCCGCTGCCGTGGACCGGCAGCGGCGATGCACACAGGACAGAACAGAGGATCCCATGCGTAATCATGTACAGGTCGTGGTGATTGGTGGCGGCGTCGTCGGCGCCAGCGTGCTCTACCACCTGACCAAGGCCGGTTGGAAAGACGTCATGCTGGTGGAGCGCGCCGAGCTCACCTCCGGCTCCACCTGGCACGCGGCCGGGGGTATGCACACGGTCAACGGCGACCCGAACGTCGCCAAGCTGCAGCAGTACACCATCGAGCTCTATCGCGAGATCGAAGAGATCTCCGGTCAGTCGTGTGGCGTGCACCTGACCGGCGGCATCATGCTGGCCGGCACGCCCGAGCGCCTCGACTGGCTCAAGATGGCCAAGGCCCGCGGCCGCTATCTCGGCATGGACCTCGAGCTGATTTCGGTCGCTGAAGCGAAAAAGATCTTCCCGTTGATGGACGAGAAGCACTTCGTCGGCGCGATGTACGACCCGATCGAGGGTCACGTCGACCCGTACGGCGTGACCCACGCGTACGCGAAGTCCGCGCAGATCGGCGGCGCCGAGATCATCCGCCAGAACCGCGTGATCGACACCGTGCAGCGCAGCGACGGCACGTGGGACGTGGTCACCGAGAAAGGCACGATCCACGCCGAACACATCGTCAACGCCGGCGGCCTCTGGGCCCGTGAAGTCGGCCGCATGGTCGGCCTTGAGTTGCCGATCCTCGCGATGGAGCACCAGTACCTCATCACCGAGGACCTGCCGGAGTTCCAGGGCCAGAAAGAGCAGCCGCACTGCATCGATTTCGAAGGCGAGATCTACATGCGCCAAGAGCGCGGCGGCATGCTGCTCGGCACGTACGAGCGTGCCGGTGTGCCTTGGTCGGCAAAGACCACGCCGTGGGACTTCGGTCAGGATCTGCTCGAGAACGATCTGGAGCGCATTGCGCCGTCGCTGGAAGTGGCGTTCCAGCACTTCCCGCGCCTCGAGAATGCCGGCATCAAGAAGATCGTGAACGGCCCGTTCACCTTCGCACCGGACGGCAACCCGTTGATCGGACCCGTGCGCGGCCTCAAGAACTACTGGGTGGCCTGCGGCGTCATGGCCGGCTTCAGCCAAGGCGGCGGCGTCGGTCTTGCGCTGTCGCAGTGGATGGTCAACGGCGATCCGGGTGCCGACATCTGGGGCATGGACGTCGCCCGCTACGGCGACTGGGCGACCCTCGCCTACACGAACGCCAAAGTGCGCGAAAACTACTCGCGTCGCTTCCGTATCCGCTTCCCGAACGAGGAACTGCCGGCCGGTCGGCCGTTGCGCACGACGCCGATTTACGACCGTCTCGCGGCCGAGAACGCGGTGTTCGGCGACTACTGCGGGCTCGAGCACGCGTTGTGGTTCGCGCCGAAAGGCACGGAGCCGACGGAGAACATCACGTTCCGTCGCTCGAATGCGCACGCGCACGTCGCCGCCGACTGTCACGCGGTGCGCAATGCCGCGGGTCTCTTGGAAATCTCCAACTACGGCAAGTTTGAGGTCACGGGCCCCAAAGCCGCCGAATGGCTCGCCACCGTCATGGCGAACCGCGTGCCGGCGATTGGTCGCATGGTGCTGACGCCGATGCTGAACGACGCGGGCCGTCTGATCGGTGACTTCACCGTGGCGCGTCTCGGCCCCGAGCACTTCTACCTCGTCGCCACCTACGCTGCCGAGGTCTACTACATGCGCTGGTTCGAGCGCAGCTTGCCGCCCTCGGGCGTCACGGTTCGGCCGTGCGCCATGGAGTACACGGGCCTGTCGATTGCCGGTCCCGCCGCCCGCGAGATCCTGCAGCCGCTCATGTCCGAAGATTTATCAACGGCGGCCTTCCCGTTCATGTCGTTCCGCCGCATGGACGTCGGCATGATCCCAACGCTCATGGGTCGCGTCTCGTTCACCGGCGATATCGGCTACGAGATGTGGGTGACGAGCGACTACCAGCGCGCGCTGTACGACCTCTTGACCCGTGCCGGTCAGGCGCACGGTCTTAAGGTCATCGGTGGCCGCGCGCTGAATGCCATGCGTCTGGAGAAGAGCTTCGGCACGTGGGCCCGCGAGTTCCGCCCGATCTACGGGCCCTATGAAGCCGGTCTCGGCCGCTTCGTGGACCTCAAGAAGCCCGAGTTCATCGGTCGTGCCGCCGCGGAAGCCGAGAAGGCCTCGGGCGGTGTGCGTCGCCTGATCACCCTCGACATCGATGCGACCGATGCGGATGCGATTGGCGACGAGCCGATCTTCCACAACGGCCAAGTCTGCGGCTGGATTACCTCGGGCGGCTACGGCCACACGGTCGGTAAGTCCCTCGCCATGGGCTATGTCGACAACGCCGTCGCCGATGCCATTCAGGGCTTTGAAGTGGAGCTGATCGGCGAGCGACGCGCCGCAGTCCGCTTGGCCGAAGCGGCCTTTGATCCGACCGGCAGCCGCATGCGCGCCTGATTGGTCGACTGCGGGCCGGCGTCTTTGACGCCGGCCCGTCAGCGCCCGACAATGCCGATCATCGCCACCGAGATCGGCATGTCACTCTCCACCGATTCCCTCGCCGCGCTGACCGCTCTGGTCGGCCCGGAACACACCCGCAGCGCCGCCGAACTCAGCGCCCACGACCCGGGCGTCGATCCGCACAACTACGGCGCGGACCTATGGCTGCGCCCTGCGGATCGCACCGAACTCGCTGCCGTCCTCGCCTATTGCAATCAGGCGCGTATTGCAGTGGTCCCGCATGGCGGTCGCACTGGACTCTCGGGGGGAGCGGCCAGCCACGCCGGTGAGATCGTGGTCTCCTTGGAGCGTTTTACTGCGCTCACCGTCGATCCGATCAGCCGCACGGCCGTCGTCGGTGCGGGCGTAACGCTGTCAGTACTGGCCGAGGCGGCAGCACGCGTCGGCCTCTCGCCCGGCATCGATCTCGGCGCGCGCGAGTCGGCGACCATCGGTGGCATGGTCTCCACGAACGCCGGCGGCATTGCCGCGTTTCGCCACGGCACCTTGCGCGAGCGGGTATTGGGGCTCGAAGCGGTGCTGGCCGATGGCCGACTGTTGTGTGAACTCGGGCAGGTCATCAAACGCAACGAAGGTCTCGCGGTCGAACGACTGCTGATCGGCGCGGAAGGAACGCTCGGGATCATCACCGAAGTCGCCCTCTCCCTCGTGCCGATGGACGGCCTTCCTGCCACCGCGCTGGTGGCGGTAGCCGACCTGAGCCAAGCCGCGCAGCTGACCGCGCTCGCGTTGGCGTCGAACGGCGCAACGCCCACCGCACTGGAAGTGATGTCCGGCAATCATGCCGAGGCCGTCTGTCGCTCGTTGGGTTACCGCGAGCTGCTGCCGCTGACGCGCGCGCCGTATCTGATGTTGATCGAGCTGTGCGCGCGGTCCGCCGAGAGCGCCGACGGCGCGCTCCTCGCTCTGCTTGAAGAGGCCGCGAGCGCGGGCGTCGCGGAGGATGCGGTCATCGCGCAGAACGACGTGCAACGGCAGGTGTTCTGGCGAGTCCGCGAAGACTGGGCGGTGGATCGTGAGCGACCGGGCGGCCTGTGGTACGACATCTCCGTGCCGCTCGCCCGCGCGGCCGAGTACATCGACGCGCTCTGCGCGCGTCTCGCGGCCTACGATCCGACGCTCGATATTTACCTGATCGGTCACCTGGCCGATGGCAATCTGCACGTGACGGTCAACGCCCCGCACCCAATCAGCGCACGCTACAACGAGATCGCCGTGATCGTCACGGATGGCCTGCAGGCACTCGGCGGCTCGTATTCCGCCGAGCACGGTATCGGGCTCGAAAAGAAGCCGATGTTGGAGCGCTTAGTGCATCCCACCAAGCGTCTCCTGATGCGCGAGATCAAGACCCTCTTCGACCCCAACGGAATCTTGAACCCCGGCAAAGTCATTCCGATCTGACGACAGGCCCGCTCAGCGGGCCGCGCGCCGTGCCACCCAATCGATGGGTTCGATCTTCGGCAAGATCACGCACCAGCCGATCAGACCCAAAATATTGATGACGCCGGCCAGCGCGAAGGCGGTGCCGTACGAGCCGCCCTCGGCATCGATGAGGACGCCCGCGAAAAACGTGCCGATGATCCCGGGCATGTTGCCCACCATGTTCTGCACGCCGACCCAGCGCGCCGCGGCCGTGGGGCCGGCAATCACCTGCGGGATGCTGAAGTAGCCCGGCGACGAGAAGCCCAAGAAAATTTCGTAGACGAACAGGAGCACGAGGCAACTGGTCAACGACGCCGTCGGCATGGCGAGCATGCAGCCGAGACCCGCGACATGCGCCAGCCCCATGATCACCTTGTAGGCGCCGGTCGCAGGACGGCCCGAGCGCACCCAGCGGTCGAGTCCCCAGCCGGCCAGCATCGCGGCCACCGCGTTGACGAAGTACGCCGCAAACACCACTTCGGCCATCTCTTCCTTGGAGAAGCCGCGGGCTTTTTCCAGGTACATCGGCAAGTAGCCGAGGATGAAGTACCAGTTGTAGTTGCCCGCGAAATGGCCCAGAGCCGCGCCCCACAACCCGCGCTCGCGCAAGATCTCGCGCATCGTCGGCGCACTCTGCTCGACCACTTTGTCTTCGAGCGTCGGCTCCGCCACCCGGACGCGCAGCCAAGGGATCAACCACAGCATCGACAAGGCGCCGAACAGGATGAACACCGTGCGCCAGCCCTCGCGCGCGATGAGCAGACCGCCGATCAGCGTGCCGACAGCCGGGCCTACGAGATAGCCGAACGCGATCGTGCCGTTGGCGATACCCACGCGCGAGCGCGGCACGTTCGCGGCAATCAGCTTGGAGGTCGTCGTGAACGCAACGCTCTCACCGATGCCGAGCATAATCCGTAGGGCGAAGAGGCTGACCATGCCGCCCACAAAGCCCGTCAGCAACGTCGACAGCGACCAGAACAGTGCGCCCACGGCGAGCACGCGCTTGGCGCCGAAGCGGTCGGCGAGCCATCCCGAGGGTAACTGCGAGAGCGTGTAGCTGAAGTAAAAGCCAGCGAGCAGCATGCCGTACTGGGTGGCACTGAGGCCGAGGTCTTCGCGGATCTGCACCGCGGCCGTCGCGAGGTTGCCGCGATCGATGTAGTTGATGAACAACGACATCGCCATCAAAAACACGAGCCAGACCGGCGAGGTCGGTGCGCGCAGCGCCGTGGATGTAGTCAAGCGATGTCCCCCTGTTCCTCGCTTGAGGATACTGGAGGGATCGGTGGGCTACCAGCGGATCCGCGCCCTCGGTTCGAGGGCGCGGACCGACGGGTGGATCAGCCGCCGAGCGGGCGCAGCAGGCTGCGCGAGATGATGTGCCGCTGGATCTCGCTGGTGCCTTCCCAGATGCGCTCGATGCGCGCATCGCGCCAGATGCGCTCCAACGGCAGATCCGACATGAGGCCCATACCGCCGTGAATCTGCAGCGCCTCGTCCGCCACCATGGCCAGCACTTCGGTGGCCTTGAGCTTCGCCATCGCCATGTCCATGTCGGAGGCGATCTGCTGATCGAACTTCCAGGCGGCTTCCATGGTCAGCAGCTCCGCCGCGCGCAGCTCCATGGCCATGTCGGCTAACTTGAACGAGACGCCTTGGAACTTGCCGATCTGTTGACCGAACTGCTTGCGCTCGACCGACCACTGCAGCGCGGCGTCCAACGCACGCTCCGCACGACCGAGGCAGGTCGCTGCGACCTGCAGGCGCGTCGCGCCGAGCCAAGAATTGGCCACTTCGAAGCCCTGGTGGACCTCGCCCAAGATCTGCGACTTCGGCACACGGCAGTCGTTGAACTCGAGGATGCAGTTGTTGTAACCGCGGTGAGACACGTTCTTGTAGCCTGCGCGCACTTCAAAGCCCGGCGTGCCCTTGTCGACCAAGAAGGCCGTGATGAGCTTCTTGGTGCCGCGCGGACCGGTCTCTTCACCGGTCGCCGCGAACAAGATCACGAAGTCGGCGTGGTCCGCGTGGCTGATGAAGTGCTTCGTGCCGTTAATGACGTAGTCGCCGTCCTTCTCCACGGCCGAGGTGCGCATGCCGCGCACGTCAGAACCGGCGCCGGGCTCGGTCATCGCCAAGCAATCGACGCGCTCGCCGCGCACGGACGGGAACAGGTAGCGCTCGCGCTGCTCGCCTTCGCACGCGCAGAGGATGTTGGACGGGCGGCCGACGCAGTTGTAATGCAGTGCGTAGCCGGTGCGGCCCAATTCTTTCTCGTAGAGCACCCAGGTCAGCGTATCGAGACCGGCACCGCCGACCTCGGCAGGCATGTTGGCCGCGTACAGCCCGGCCTCAATGGCCTTGGCTTTGAGCTCGGCATGCAGCTCGGGACGCAGGATCCCGGTTTCTTCGATCTCCTGCTCGTGCGGCATCAACTCGTTCGTCACGAAGTCGCGCGTCGTCTTGACGATCAGGCTCTGCTCTTCGGTCAATCCAAAATGCATAACGATCCCCTCGTTCAGGTGCGGCCGGAGCGCTGGGCAGTCACGCGCCGGGCTGATTTGTGTGGTTTTCGGGTCGCCTGGGCTGCCGAGGCCTCGCGACCCCAAGCCCGCCACAGCGTCAGTTGACGCTCCAACTGGGCGAGCAGACGCTCGGGCGGCCATTCGGTCGGGCTGATGATGGCGCCAGCGGTGAGTCCGTTCAGGAAGGTCGCGATGGCTCGCAGCACGTCATCGCGCACGACGGCGGGCCATGTCGACCACTCGGACCAGTGTTCGGACAGGCAGCGATCGTACAAGCGGGTGTACTCGCCATGCACCCAACCGTTGATTTGCTTCAAGCGCGCGTCGGTGGACATCTGGCCCCAGAAGGCCACCCAGAACGCGCTCTCGATGCCACGCTTTTCATCGAGCGGCATCGACTCCGACAATACATCCAGGAGACCCTCGCCGGCCTCCGTCGGGCGCATCAAGCGTTCTTCAATGCGGCGTAACATCAGCCGCAACGCCGCCAGCACGATCTCCTGCTTCGAGTCGAAATAGTGCGCAATCATGCCGGTTGTGTAGCCGGCCTCACGCGCAATGCGCACCATCGTGGCATTCTCGAATCCGTGCTCGGCGACCACGCGGCACGCGACGAGAGCGATCTCGTCGCGACGGGCCGCGTGATCGACGATCTTGGGCATCGCTCAGGCCTTGCGCATCGCGATGCCGCGACCCGCACCCGCCGGCTTTTCCAAGCCCGCGTGGGCGGCCTTGAGCGCCGCCACCTTCGCCGCGAGTTCTGCCGGGAACGGCGTCGCCTTCGCTGCCTTAGAGTCCACGTGCAGGAACAAGTGCTCGCCGGTCGCAGCGACCGCACCGTCCGACGCGCGATGCAGCGTGTGGAACAGCCACAGACGCTTGTCATCGGCGTCGACAACCTGGGTCGTGACGTAGAACGCATCGCCTTGCTTGAGTTCAGCGCGGAAGCTGACCTTCATCTCCACCGTGTACGGGGCATGGCCGGCAGCGCGGTACGCCTCATCAATTCCGATCTGACGGAACAGCGCATCGACCGCTTCCCCAAACACGTGCTGGTAGCGGTAATCGGTCATGTGGCTGTTGTAGTCGACCCATTCGGGGCTCACGGTCCCCTCAAACAACCGCAAGGGCTGAGACGGATCCTGCGCGGCCGCATTCGCGCGTGCCGCGGCATCGCTGTAGAGGCGAGCCTCTAACGCGTTCAACGTGGCGCCCGCACCGATATTGAAAGGCTTCAGCGACTGCTGCACTGCGACGAGGTAGTTGTCGCGCAAACGCTCAAGCTCGCGAATCGAGCGTCCTGCCGCCTGCTCGGCCGTGCCTTCGACCATGCGATCGATGAGTTCGTCGGTGAGCTCCGGCGCTTCCAGCTTGGTCCACGGCCACTTCAGGCACGGGCCGAACTGATGGAGCATGTGACGCATGCCCGGCTCACCGCCGGCAAGGTGATAGATCTGATTGGTGCCCATCGCGGCCCAACGCAGGCCGGGGCCGTAAATGATCGATTCGTCGAGTTCGCGCGTCGTGGCCACGCCTTCGTTCACCATGTGCAAAATTTCGCGCCAGAGCGCTTCTTGCAGACGATCGGTCAGGTGACCCGGCACTTCGCGACGCACGCGCAACGCGTGCATGCCGATGTAGGTGTAGAACTCAGCGGCCGCCTCAATGCTTGCCGCTGCGGTGCGCTCACCGCCCACCAACTCAACGAGCGGCAGCAAGTACACCGGATTGAACGGATGACCGACGATGAGGCGCTCGGGAGCAACCATGTCCTTCTGCAGATCCGTCGGCATGAGACCCGAGGTGCTCGACGCAATAATGACGTCGGCCGGCGCCACGCGGCTGACCTGGGCCAAAATGCGCTGCTTCAGCGGCAACTGCTCCGGAATATTTTCCTGGATGAAGTCGACCTGCGCCGCCATCTCGTCGAGATTGGTCGTGAAGGTCAGTTTGCCCTTGGGCGGCAGTGGCGCCGAGGTCAAGCGAGCGAGGGACGGATTGGCGTTCTCGACTGCACCGCGGATCCACTCTTCCATCTCCGGCTTCACGTCGGCCGCGACCACGTCGATACCAAAGTGCAGCGCGCGGGCGGCCCAACCGCCACCGATCACGCCCGTACCCAGCAATCCCAGCTTCTTCACCTGTCTCATGCGTGTCTCCATCGGGGGCGCGCCGCGCCGTTTTTTTAATGTGAGGACAATAATATAACACCCGCGGCCGCTCGCAAGCGGTCGGGCGGCCGCAATGAAGCCGCGCACGCTCCCGCCGAAGCGTAGCGCTCCGAGGAATCGAACCGTTCAAGGATGTCCGGCCGTGTGCCGGAGGCCCGCACCCGACCGATCCGGTCGGGTGGGGATCGGCGG
>Ga0214201_1000042_pt1 | contig 56535 bp, 65 predicted proteins | sample TroBogEpilimnion_32_FD_153039 | JGI IMG/M metagenome (GOLD analysis project Ga0214201, IMG submission 153039) | Freshwater microbial communities from Trout Bog Lake, WI - 29MAY2009 epilimnion | ecosystem: Environmental > Aquatic > Freshwater > Lake > Epilimnion/Euphotic zone | place: Trout Bog...
AGCACCCGCGATCCGCCCCACCACACCAAGCAGCCCACCCGCACGTAGCAGCGCTTGGCCAATGGCCGCCGCCGCGCCATACACAGTGCCGTCAGTGGCGACCCACCACGCTTGTCGCTTCGCATCTTCAAGCGTGAGGCCACACTCGCGTAGACCCTCTTTCCCTAAAACCTGCCAGGCGACTGTCTCGGCTGCTCCCTCCTTCCAGTGCGACTGGATCCACGTAGCCGACGCCGTACAGAACCCACAGTCGCCGTCAAAGATCAACAGAGCTTTGTCACGGGTGCTATGCCGCGGGGCAGTGGTCGAGTGTTCCATGTTTTCTACCGTGCGCTTTGCCGCGCGATCTTCCAGTCTGGCCGCCGTAGCTCAATGGATAAAGCAGCACCCTTCGAAGGTGACGATTGGGGGTTCGACTCCCTCCGGCGGTACAAAAGCCTTGGCGTCACAAAGACACTTGGCAAAAAAGAAAAGAACCCCGGCCATCAAAAGATGAACCGGGGTTCTTGGTTTAAAAAGCGCCGAATGGGCCTGAGGGCGGGGCGTAGGCCTTCACCTGACCATCGCACTTGAGCGTTTCAACGACGTGGCGATAAACGTCCCCATCACCACAAATTGCAACGCCAGCCATAAGGTTGCGGCGCTGTTGCGGTGTCATGCGGGTGCGCTCTGACGTAGGCACCGAGGTGCGTTCAACTGACTCACTCATACTGCTCCTTTGTAAAGCCAAGCGGGTGCTCGGGTTGCCCTTTACGGTGCAAGCGCTTAGCGAGGAGGCAACTTTGGACTTCGTGCACCCTGGCAAAAGATGATCATCGTCGTACGGTATCAATCACTCGCGGTAGTAGCTCAGTTGGTAGAGCGCGACCTTGCCAAGGTCGAGGTCGCCGGATCGTGCCCGGTCTGCCGCTCTAAAGATTCTTCGCGCGGCTACGTCCAGTACGAGTTAACTTTCGACCACGCGGTGTTAAGATGCTTGCCGCTCGGATCCCTCGCAAGCGAGTACAAGATCGTCGCAAGTCCGTGAGCCCCCACCGAAGGCACTACCAGGGTGGCCGCCTCTTTGACCCGCCAGTTGGCGTTTCCCATTGCCGCGCTCGTGCCCACCGCGCTAAACATCGGCAAGTCATTATCGCTGTCACCGACGCCAAGCGTTTCGTTTGAACTAACTCCCAAGTGACTAAGCAACTGACTCACCCCGCTGGCCTTCGTGCCGTGCTCGCTCGTTATCTGGATGTCGACGAACTCACCGGGAAACGGATGCGAACTCACCGCGCAGGCCACTCCCGGCACCTTTGCCAGTATCTGCATGACTGCTGGTGCTTTGCCAACGGGTACTCCCACCAAGTACATGGCGTGAATGGGCTCACCCCGCCACGAAGCGAGGCGCTGAGCCAGCACATCGCCATCCCCGTGCTCTTCTTCATCCATCAAGACTTCAAAATGAAACGACGAGGCAACGTCAGCCAGGTAGTCAAGGCTGTGGTCAGGAATCGGCACACCCCAAAGAACACGGTGGGTTACCGGGTCGTACAACTTCGTACCACCATTGACCACGACTGGAACGTTGACCTCGAGCTGGTCGAGTACCTCCAGTGTTTTGCACACGGGCCTACCCGTTGCCACACTGAGCAAGATGCCGGCTTCGCCAGCAATGCGCGCAGCGGCGACAACTTCTTTAGACACGCGCGAACCAGCTCGCGCGAGAAGCGCCGTGCCGTCTAAATCACTTACAACTAATCGAATGTCCATAGGACACAACGACCGTGACGCCCTGAGCCGAGCGCGCCGCTATTGGCAACGATTCACTGCCGCTAAAGCAAAAATCCCCGCCACAGCTTTCGCTATGGCGGGGATCATTTAGCCTGAGTTATGCGGTGTGCACGCGGTACTCGCGCGGCGTCACGTCAATCGTGCGCAGTCCAGCGAGTGCTCCGCGAAGACGCTCGAGGGTCTTGTCGTCGACCTCACCGAGCACCACGTCGTAGGTGATCTGCGTGAGCTCTTCACCGAGTTCCTTGCGCAGCGTGTCCGTGATCGCGCCATCGACGATTGCGCGGTACTCACCGAATACCTCAGCGACCGTCTCGGAAGGATTGATGTGATACAGCAACCGACCCGTCGTGGGGTTCGCGTTCTCGAGGTCGACCTCGACCGTCACCGCACCCGCGGCAACCGGGCTGTACTCGGGCGAGTACAAGTTGACGCCCAGCTCGAAGAACACGCGGTCTTCGGACTTGCGCACGCGCTGCCCACCCGTCCACTTCGAAGGCGCCGTCGGAACCTTTACCGTCTCGATACCACTGAGCAAGCGGAACTCGGCGAGACCCGACATGGAGTTGAGAACCATTGCCGCGGCTCGGGTGATCGTCTCTGGGGTAGCGGGCTTGCCGAGGTGGCCAATGAACCCCACGGCCAGCACGCGACCAACGCGCTCGGAGCGCAGGTACAGGCTGATCTGCACCGCACGCAGCGGCAGCTCAAAGGTAACGTCGTCGTTCTTGTCATCGCCCGCACCGCCACCGGAAGCAACGTCGAGCGTGGCGAGGCCTGCGTCGTCAGTCTTGTACTTGAGGCGGTACACCTGCTCGTCGTACTCGACGACGATCTCTCCAGGAGCAATCTCAAAGGAACTGGCCCGGCGCTGCAAGCGACTTAGGGGGCCCTTGGGCATGGCGATGGCCTGGCCCGAAATGTTGGCTGCGGTCTTCTTCGTCAGGTGCAGCATTGAGAAGGCCACGACGTTGTCTTCAACGTGCATGGCGCAGGTGGCCTGAGGCTTGGTGTAGGGCATCTCCTTGCCGACGTAGCTGCTGACGTTGAAGAAGTTGATCTGCCCGTCGGGGCTCGCCACGCGCACGAAGAATGCCTCCTTGGGACGCGAGTTGCTCTTACCGCCGCGAATTGGTGCAGCCATGTTCCAGACCTCCTGGTTTTTGCTGACGAGACCACCTCATCAACAGTTGCCAGCAGTGTCGGCCCACTCGCGCCCGCTGGTCACTCCTTTGTCCCAGCTCCCAGTCTTTTGGTTGCCCCAGCACCCCCCGCGAACACGGTGCGTAGCGGACGGATCAAACAATGCCGCCCTAACCGCAGCCAAATGGCTGTAGGACAAGGAAAAGAGAGCACGTGAACCTGCAAAACACCATTGCCCACGCATCAAGCTGTGTGTCTCGCGGTGAATACGCCGCGGCCCGCCAGTACACCAATGCCGCTTCGCAGGTCCTCGCCGACCTGCGCTCGCAAGAATCCCTGAACAACCACCTCGAGTCGTTGTGCTCGCAGCTCGAAGTCACCCTTCGCGCCATTCGCAGCACCAACGGTGAACTGCCCTTTCGTGGAGTTTCCATGAAGAAGCTCGACGAGGCCGCTCAGGTCCTGTCGAGTCTGTGTTCCGACGACTTCTCAAACATCGAAGTCGCCCACGAGATGGTGTCCTCCGTCGAGTCGAGTCTGCGTGACTTGGCCGCGGGACGCTACGACAACTACGACGACGCTCGCGACGAAATCGTTGAGACCATCACGATGACCCTCGACGAAGTTGCTTCGCTGGTCCCCGACGTTGACGTCGCTGGTGTCTTCGAGCCCAGTTTCGCCTGACAACAACAATGCCCCCGGAATCTCTTCCGGGGGCATTGTCTTTTCTAAAACTCATCTACGACATGACGTTGCCCCGGCGATTTGCCTAAGCAGGGATCGTTCCGGGGCTTTCGCTACGTACAGTGCACTACCGCGTGGCCGCGGCCACGAACTACTTGCTCGAGCCGTGTAGTGGGTTCAACACAACGAGCGCGGCACCAACGAAGCCCGCCCAGGCCAGTGCGAGCAAAACGACGTGCCACTCTTGAGCAGTACTGCCGTGCACCAGTCCCACGAGAGTCGCAACCCCCTTGGTGATCTGGGGATTTTGTCCGTGCAGCAACACGCGCCCGGAACTAACCGCCATGGCACTCGCCAGCGCCGCGATCGGCGTCAGCACGCCAAAGCCTGACGCGAAGGCGAACAACACTCCCGCCGCTCCCGCCAACACGGCGAGCACTGTCGCTTGATTCGCGGGCAGCAAGAAGAAGCCACCGACAGCCACGATCGCGAGCACCCCGCTCACGCCGCGACGGATCTCTACGCCAAACTTCGCGGCGAGCAACAACAGCATGCTCACGATTCCCGGCAGCGCCACACCCACCACGACACCGATTACTTCGGCCGCCCGGACACTGTGAATGCCCACCACGTGCACACCGCGCAGTGCGATGTTGTTCGCTGAGCCCATTACCGACGAGCTGAGAGCCGCCATGGGCTTGGCGAGCAGCGGGATGTAGCCAAGGGCGATGAGTACACCAAGAGCGAGTCCGAGAAGTATGAAGATCATGAGTGCAACCTTTGGAGCGTGGAGTCAAGAAGAAACGTCCCCCGTGCCCCTCGGCGTGCACAGGCCGCTTCACGCCCCTGCCCTACAGCTGGAAGTTCGCCCTCTGGAAAAGGTCAGCCGAACTGCTGCCCAGCTCAAGGAGGTACTGGCCTGGGTACGCAGACCATGTGCCGTTTTGATAGACCTCGAGGCTGCTCGTAGCCAGGTGCATCAAAAGCGCCGCGCTCTGCTTCGGGGCTAAAAAGACCGAACCGAAGCACTTCAGCCGGCGCGGCGGTTCGCCCGCTCCCGTTACGACGTCCGCCAGCGCCGCACTCTTGGCCCGGGTACCACATCTCCACGACAGCACTCACCGAAGCAAGCCAGGGCATCAACACCGCACCACTCGAGTTCAAGACCACGATCTTGTGCTGGTTCGCTCGTGCGTCTGCACGAATGAGATGGTCTTGGTATCCCGGCAACTCAAGCGAGGCACGATCAGCCTTCTCACCGCCCTTTGTTGATACAACGACAACCGCCCTCGCCGCTTTCGCCGCGACTCGCGAGACCTCCGAGTGCTCTGGCGTTCGCGACTGACACCATAAGAACGTGACCAACTTCGAACCCGACCCCGAAACCTTCAGCGACGAAGTCTTCAAAGCCACGCTCAAGGATCTTGCGGGCCCCGGAGCTATTGCTCGCCCCGATCAGCTCGCCGCCGCCCGTGCGCTCGTTGCTCACAACAAACGCGTTCTCGTCGTCCAAGCCACCGGTTGGGGCAAGTCCGCGGTCTACTGGGCCGCTACGAGAGCTCTGCGCGAACTCGGCCGCGGCCCCACCCTCGTCGTCTCACCCCTGCTTGCTTTAATGCGCGACCAACTCACCGCCGCTACGCGCGCCGGTCTAAAAGCCGCCACCATCAACTCCACCAACCAAGACGAGTGGCCGAGCATCATGCAAAGCACGCTGCGTGGCGACGTCGACTTGTTACTGGTCTCTCCAGAGCGTCTCGCCAACGAGTCGTTCGCCGCCACGATGGCTCCGGTGCTTTCGTCAGTCGGGCTCATCGTCATCGACGAAGCTCACTGCATCTCTGACTGGGGCTTTGACTTTCGCCCCGACTACCAACGCTTGGCGCAGGTCTTGGCCGCTTCGGCCACGGCCCCCGTACTCGCCACCACCGCCACGGCCAACGAACGCGTCACCGCCGACGTCGCGCGCCAGCTCGGTTCTGACACTCTGGTGCTGCGCGGATCACTGGCTCGAACCTCACTCACGCTCGCAGTCATCCCCGGACTCTCGCCCCTCGAGCGCTACGCCTGGGTCGACGAAGCGCTGGAAAGCACTCCGGGCTCGGGCATCATCTACGTTCCGACCGTTGCCGAGACCACGCGCCTGGCCGGATTCTTGACGAGTCGTGGACACAACGTCGCGGCCTACTCGGGCCAGTTGGACCCGGCCGCGCGTGAAGCCGTCGAGACGCGTTTGAAGGAGAACTCGTTGAAGGCCGTCGTCGCAACCTCGGCGCTTGGTATGGGTTATGACAAGCCTGACCTCGGTTTTTGCTTTCACGTGGGTTCGCCCGACTCACCCGTTGCCTACTACCAGCAAGTCGGCCGCGCGGGCCGCGCGCTCGATCACGCCATCGCCGTACTACTGCCCGCCGAATCCGACGAGCGCCTCTGGGAGTACTTCGCCACCGCGTCGATCCCCGACCCTTTGCACGTTGACACCCTGCTTGGGTTCTTACGCTCGTCTGGACCCGCAACGCTTGCAGAACTCGAGATGTCAACTGGGATTCGTCGCAGCCGCCTCGAAGCGCTTCTTCGCATCCTGGCCGTCGACGGTGCGGTCACCAAGCAGGCGAGCAGCTACGCCGCCACTACGACCGAGTACCACTACGACCACGTGAAGTGGGACGAGTTGCGCGCGCTGCGCGCCAAAGAAGCCGACCTCATGCGCGCCTTTGCGAGTGGGTCCGGCTGCTTGATGCAGTTCTTGCAAATCGCCCTCGACGATCCCACTCCTACTTCCTGCGGACGCTGCTCGGTGTGCACCGGCACTTTGCCGTCTCCGGGCACCACACCAGACGCCGCTCGTGTTCGCGCCGCTGCAGCCTTCTTGCGTGGTGAGCGTTTCTTACTCGAACCCCGCAAGCGCTGGCCGTCGGGATTGACCTCGGGCAAGAAAGGCGCCATCGTTGGCCCAGAGATCGGACGGGCTCTGTGTTTTGCTGACGCACCCGCGTGGCCCGAAGTCCCGCTACTGCTTACAGGTAAAGACGCGCCGGTGCCAGACGAGATCCTCGCTGGCCTCATAGCCGTGCTCGCCGATTGGAAAGACTCCTGGACCGCTCGCCCCGTAGCAGTCACCTACGTCCCCTCGCGACGTTTTCCTCACCTGGTGCGCAACCTCGCCGAGCGCATCGCCGAGGTAGGCCGCCTGCCCCTGCTCGAAACTCTCAGCGTCTCCGGCCCCCGCCCACCAGCCAACGTCGCGTCGGGCCCACGCGCCGAGGCTTTGTTGTCGACACTCTCGGTGCTGTCGGGCACCAAGATGCCCACCGGCCCGGTGCTGCTCATCGATGATTCGTACGCCACGGGCTGGACCATGACCGTGGCCGCCGCCTTGCTGCGTGAAGCCGGCGCCAGCGCTGTACTGCCCCTGGTTCTCCACCAGCGCCCGTAACTGCCCGAGTGCGCCAAGATTCGCCCTCGACACCATCTTTGGCGTGACTACCTCTACTATCGCTCCCGATCGTTCGTCCGCATCCCTCGCCGTTCGCTACCGTCCGCGCCGTTTCTCAGAGGTCGTCGGACAGCGCCACGTCACCACCGTGCTCGCCCGCGCCATCGCCTCGGGCCGTCTGCCCCAGCAGCTGTTGTTCTCGGGCGGCTCGGGCCTGGGCAAGACCACTCTCGCCCGTGTCACCGCTGCGGCACTGCTCTGTGAAACTCCGCTTGACGTTCGCCCCGGTGCCGACGCCTGCGGAGTCTGTGCCAACTGTGTAGACATCACCACTCCCGGTCGCGCTCACCCCGACGTCATTGAGTTCGACGCCGCCAGTCACGGCGGTAAAGACGAGATCAAGCAGATCGCCGACCGCGCCCAACTCTCACCCATGCGCGCCACTCGCAAGGTCTACATCATCGACGAGGTTCACGGACTATCTGGTCCCGGAGGCCAGGCCTTCTTGAAACTGCTCGAAGAGCCGCCAGCGCACGTGACCTTCATGCTCGCTACCACCGATCCTCATAAGATGCTGCGCACCAATCGTGGACGCTGCACCGAGTTCGAGTTGCTCGCCCCTACTCACGATGAACTCGTCAGCAACTTGCTGCGGGTAGCTCTCGGCGAGGGCTGGGATCTCTCCGCTTCGGCCGCCTCCACCATCGTTGACGCTTCGGACGCGGCTTTGGGCGTGCGTGCGACCTTGATGTCGCTCGAAAAGCTCGCCGGCTTGCTCGACGAGGGAGCCGACCTCTCTGACGCTGAGGTCGCGGCGGCTCTTGGATCGACCGCTCCCGAAATCATCGCCCGGCTGATCGACGCCCTCGAGCGCCAAGACGCCCCCGACGCGTTCGCCGCCCTGACCGATGCACGCCACAGTGCCTCCGACCTGCAGATCCGCGGCTCACTCGTGGAGTGGGCCCGTAGGGGATTACTGGCTACCAGCCCGGCCACCTTCGACCGCGACCGCTGGCGCCTGGCCACCGTGCTCGACGCACCAAACACCGCTGGTTGGACCGAACTCGTCGTCGCCCGCTTGGTCGGCCCCTCCGCCGCCCCCGCGCCGAGTGCCGAGGTCACCACTAAGAAGCCTGCGTCTATCAAGACCTCGTCACCCGCCAAGAGCGTCGCATCCGATGCACCCGGTACGGCCCGCACCACTGACGAGACCATCGAGTCCTTCATTCAAGAAGTAGCGAGCAATGCACCCCGCGCCGCCGCCCTTCTGCGCGCCTCTGACCTAACGGTGTCTGCCAACGTTCTCGCCATCGCCGCTTCGAGTGAGAACGCGAAAGCCCTTCGCGCCTTCGCCGAGCAGATCCGCACCGCGGCCGCCAAGCTGAACATCACCGCTGAACTGCGCCGCCCGAACTAACCATCTACTTGCACGCTCCGATCACCTACTTCCAGGCCATCGTCATTGGGCTGCTCCAGGGCGTCACTGAACTCTTTCCGGTCTCGTCACCCGGTCACGCCGTTCTCATTCCCTCACTCTTCGGCTGGCACCACCTGGCCGCCGCCCAGTCGCGTCCCGAAAGCTTCTTTCTCGCCTTCTTGGTCGGCCTGCACGTCGGTACTGCTGTCGGCCTGCTCATCTACTACCGAAAGCGCTGGGCTCTACAAGCTGCCCGACCTGCTCGGCCCCCTCGGCAACCACGTACGCGGTCAGACCGTCGTGGCGAGCATTGTTGCCGGCTTCGCCGCCTACGGCGCCGTTCGATTCTTGGCTCGCTGGTTCAAGTCCCACACCCTCTGGCCCTTTGGCCTGTACTGCATCATCCTCGGTAGCTACTGCTTGATCACCCTCAAGTAGATCCACCGGGCCGACACTAAAACTACGGATCAACCCGTGATTCTCAAGGAGCATCAACATGGCATTTGAACACGAACCAGCCGGCTACCAGGTCTGCTTGTACGTTGGCGCCCTGCCGACCGAACTCGCCGCAGCTCGCTGCATCGACCTGACTCCGGCCGGCCTCGACGCCGAGCACATGCTCGACGCCCTCGCCTCCGCCGGCATCGACGCCACTGACCTGCGCGCCAAGGCCATCATCTCGCTCGACTGCGACGCCCCGACCGCCATCTTGGCCTACACCGCCCTCACCAGCTTCGCCGGCCGCCACTTAGACGCCCTCGTTGGTGACCAACTCATTCAGGCCGCGAGTTTGGTCGCCGCCGGCACCAAGCTCCACCAGCCCCGTCCCGCCCACGCGCTCGACGGGCTGCAGGTAGGAGCTGGTCACGACGCCATGCCCGCCATCTCCCTCGCCGAACGCCTCACTGAAGAAGACGCCCTCAACATCCGCTGGGCCCGTCGTCTGCGTTTCGTGCCCGACATTGACCCCGCCACGGCGCTGTCGCAGTTCATCGTCATCACCGCCATCCGCTCACGCCCGGCCGGCGAGCGCTACCCCTTCTTGGTCGAGGGCCACGAACCCGCCGCTCCGGAAGACGCCCCTCTCACCCCCGTCGGTATCGACTTAGACGACGTCCGCTCGCGCGCCCTCGCCATTCGCCGCTCGGTCAAGTCTGGTGAACGTGACGCTCTGGCTGACTTCGTTGAGCCCTCACCCCGCCGCGCTCACTTGGCCCAGGCCGCCAACTTGCCCATCGAAGAGACCATGGCTCGTCTCGGTGCGCGCTACAACGAAGCGACCGAACTCTGGCACTGCCCTCGCCCCGAGCGCCACACGCACGGTGACGCCACGGCTTCGATGCGCATCCAGCGCGGCCGCGTTCGTTGCTACCGCTGTGACGCCGAGCGCGTTGACTCGCTACGTCTCGTCTCTGACACGCTTGGTCTTTCACCTGACGAGGCCGCCGCGTGGCTGCTGTCTGGTCAGACGCGCGTTCTCGCCCCTACGACCGCTGAGTAGGCCTTTTCGTGGATACCCAAAGCGCCACTAAGCCGCGTCGAGTAGCCGTGACCGGAGGCCGTGATTTCAACAACGCCGACCTTGTAGACCAGGCCCTTTCAGAACACCTGGGAGCGACTGACACTCTCGTGCACGGTGCCGCACGAGGCGCCGACACACTCGCTCACTTGTGGGCCAAGCAGCGCGGCATTCGCATTGAACTATTTCCCGCTGAATGGGAAAAGCACGGCTCGGCTGCAGGTCCCATCCGCAATCAAGCCATGGTCGACTCAGCCCCCGATCTCCTGGTCGCCTTTCCCGGTGGCGCCGGTACCGCTCACATGGTCTCGGCCGCACTGCGCGCTGGCATACCCGTCGTCTTCGCCGCCGGCGCGTAGCTTCCTCTCGCTTCGAGCAAAACAAAAACCCCCGTCGCTCGAAAGAGTGACGGGGGTTTTTCGTTCTTCGGGCTTAACCGTTGATCTTGGTCAGGTAGGACTTCGACGTTCCGTCGTAGCCACCGATCCAGGCGTAGCCACTCGAGTAGGCCACGTACGAGGGGTTGTAGCCGAGTGTGGTGGCAGTGTAGGTGGTCGTTGAGTTGTCCGACAACTTGATCTGAGTCACGGTGCCCGTCGACTGGCCTGGGTTAGCAACGACCCACACGTAGGTTCCGTCACCGACGACACCGGCCGGAGCACCCGATAGTGAGAAACTGTGAACGGCCACACCAGTTGTGGAGTACTCAACGAGGCTGTTCGTGCCCGACTGCGAGACCCACACGTGTGTGCCGTCGAAGTAGATACCGTCAGGTGCCGACGCACTCGACCCTGCCAGCCAGGCGGTCCCTGCCGTGCTCGTACCCGTGAAGGGCTGCACCTGACCGGTACTCTCGGCCGCCGCGAAGATCTGGCCGGACGACACACTGACTGCGCTGGCCGTAGCATTCATGGAGATAACGCTGGTGGAGCTCGAAACGCTGCCGTCGGACGCATTGAAGACGTACATGTTCGAGTACTGACCACAGACCGCCCAGACATGTGTGCCGTCCGAGACGACACCAGAGCCGCCCGGTGCCTCCCCGTAACTACCCACCAAAGAGTCGGCGGCGGTGAGCTTGTAGAGCAGCGCCGACCCACTGGCACTTTGCACCCAGACGTCGTTGCCGTCTGCGGCAATGCCGCCAGCCACGAAACCGGCCACAAGCAGCGTGGAGTGCACTACTGATCCCGTAGCCGCAGAGATCTGGAGAAGCTTGCCGGTGCTCTTGTCCACGGCCCAGACGCTGTTCGCATCGGCCGCCAAGGCGTTAGACGTAACGTTAGCAATGTTGTAGCCCGACAGCGTGTACGTCGCCGCAATCGTGCCAGCACCGCCGTAGTAGCTCGGGGCCGCCTGGCTACGGCCCGCCAGCGCCACGGTGCCTGTGCAGTTAAGTCCCAGTGCGCCGTAGTTCCAATACACCGTGGGACCGCCCGTACTAAGAGCCATCACGCAGTCGCCATTTTGATTGACCGCGGCCCAGCCCACCTGGCTGGCGCTGTCGGTGTTGTCATAACTGATCGCGCCGTAGGTCGTCGAGGCGTTGGGCGAGGCTGACGTTGACGACAGCAGAGAAATGGCCACATTGCCGGGCAGTTTGTTGATGTCGTTGGCTGCTGACGTGATGTTGGCGCCTGACGGTATCGCGGCACCACTGGCGAGGCTTTGCGCCTCTTCGGCCAATCCCGCGATCGCACCACCGAGCGACGAGTCACTGGCCTGCTTGCTCAGTGAGAAGTACGTAGGCACGGCGACTACTGTCAGCACAGCCAACAAGACGACGGCCACGATCAACTCGAGCAGGGTGAAGGCCCTCCGGGACTTAGCGGAGTTGGAATTTTGAGAAAAGACTTGGGACACGCTAAAGACAGTCCGGGGTTGTTTCGGGTTTTGCAACATGCTTGTGAAAACTAAATGGCAATCGTGTGACAACCAACGAGCCCGCCACCATCACAATCAGGAACTACTCGCCTCTCGAGCAACTCTCAGGAAAATTCGAGGGCATTTCTTGTGGCTTTCGCCACAACCGCGCGAACAGTCACAAACAGGTCACTAAATGATCACACTTCGTGTCGGTAGTTTCCTCCTAAGGCAAAATCCCCGGGCCGGTGCCCGGGGATTTTGACGCCCGGCCTGAAGTGTTGCCGCAGCGCACGAATCGCGCACTTTTTGTTCCATGGAACTATCTCGAAGTGAGCTCGAAACCCTGCACTCGCGTATCGCCGCCCAACTCGCCGACCCACAGTTGCCCGACACGCTGCGCGAGTTACTCGTCGACGTAGACCGGGCGCTTGCTTCTCAAAGCGAGGGCCTCGAGAAGTTGCGAATCGTCTTCTGGAACCAAGAGGACACCCGCAGCTCGTACGAAGACGCGTACTTCAACCTGCTCGCGCGTTCGTAGCTACTGGTCCTTAGTGCCAGCTGCCCCGAAGAGCCCCGTTGCTTCGTAGCGCGCAATTGCCGCACGAAGCGCCAATACGATCCCGTCGCCAATAAGAGCGAGAGCCCGCTCGTGGGCCATCTCCTCGCCGTCGACCAAGAACACCACGTCATCTGCGCAGTGCAACTCTCCGAGTTCAACGCTATTCACACTCGTGTTCACGCCCGCGCTACTCTCCTCCGCCTCGAGACCCGCACGAAGCAGCATCGCGGCGTACTCACCAATGTCGTTGGTCTCCGTGGTGCCGTCGGTTTCGTAGATGTCGAGTTCGACGTGTGCGGGTGCTACGTGGATGCGGTGATAGGTGGTCATAGATCTATTCGTGTCCGCGAGGGTTAGTCGTGCACTCGAGACACTTCCTATAGATGAAAGAGAAAAGAAGCACACGTGCCGACGAGTGCCAGGGCCGCTTCAAAGGCGAGCAACCGCGTCACACTGGCGTGTCGCTTGGTCAAAGCACGCTTTGGTGCGTGGTAGCGCCACCAACCGCCGAAGTGCAAAGCAACCGCAACACCGAGCACGAGAACGGTCCACCAGCCCCACCCCGCAGCGATCAACGTCGCCGCGAGCACCCCGGCGCAGTACATTGCCACCAAGCTCGTTAGCTGTCCCATGCGAGCCACGTAGTCGAACTCTTCTTGGCAGTACGTCGGGTCGTCCAAAACAATCTCCGCAACACTGTCGCGCCAGTTGTCGATTAAGTCCGCTTCACTCTCTTCGATAGCAGCCTCGCCCGCGGACCTGTCGAGTTCAGCTTGAACGCGTCGAGCGCGATACCCCGCCAAGATCTCATCGACTGCGATCTGGCGCTGCTCGTCACTTAGTACTGGAGTCGTTGGTTCTTGCACGGGTCTCCACCTTTAGGTCAGCCCACCCAGACGTTCTGGCAACGACAACTGTGCCCACCCGCACCACCTGTGCACTTACCTCGGCCCAAGTGCCAGTACAGCTCACCGCGGAACAGTCAAGACCGAAAAGAGCAAAGAAAGAGACCGTTGTGACCATTTCCACCCAGGCACCAGAGCCACGTTGTCGCCACTGCGCTCACCCTCACAATGACAACTTCGACTACTGCCGCTTCCCAGCCGACCCTTCAGTCACTGACTCGAGTACCGCGTACCGGGCCTGTGGGTGCTCTGAATTCCAGCCGTTCCTGGCAACTTTCCAGCCACCGCAATCAAGCTCCACCAGCGCCGCGCAAAAGAGCAGCCTCTGTGGTCGCTGCGGTCACTCACGAGACGACCATCGCCTCGGCGGCCAAGCCTGCGTCGAATGCATTGACCTGCTCGAACCGGGCACTCGGTCCTGCCAGTTCTTTGTCGAGTAGTAAGCAGCCCCGCACACCAAGCGCCTCAGCCACCCCGGCACCCTCGTACTTCAGTACTACTCGCGTTGCCCGCGACCAATCCGCGTGGACGGTCTTCCTTGTGCATCACTAAACAAAGGAGAACACCATGCAGTATCTCGCTACGAGTACTCGACCAAAAGTGCAAGCCCGCAAGGTCGCGCACATTCCGCAGTTCCAGCCCTACATTGCCGCCTTCGTAGCCGCCCACGGCGGCTCCCAAGCAGTAGCAAAGAAGCTGGGCCTCGGAGCCAGTTCAGTGAATTCCTGGTGCCAGGGCACAGCCCTGCCCCGGTTGGAATCACTGCTCAAGATGGCTGACGTCTTCGAGATGTCCATTGAGGACACCGACAAGATGTTGATCCTCGCGGGCAAGCCACCAATTCACTGCGTGCGCCTGCACGTAGCCAACAAGCCTGAAGCCTCACTTCCCGCAATCTTGCACGCCTGGCGTGACCAAGAGTGCGGGGGAGACACGCAGCGCGCTGCCGACACAATGGGTATCGCGCGGTCGTACTTCTCTCGCCTGGCTAATGGTTCTTCGAACCTTGCTGGCCTCGAAGTGGTTCGTCGTGTTGCTCGTACCTTGGACATGACTATCGACGAGACCTTGGAAGCGGCCGGACTGAGAAACAGTCCGCTCGCCAAAAAGTTCAAGAAGATGTCAGAAGGGGTTCCCGGGTACCTGCGTTCTCTCATGGAGCGCGTAGGCCTTGATCCCTTTGAGATCGCTGCCCGCAGCGTCTTTGCCAAGAATGCCGGCATCGCCGAGTCGCACTTCACCAGCTTGCTTGCGGGGAGCCTTCAAGCGAGTGTCGCCGACGCCCAGCGCCTTGCGGCCCTGGTCGACCAGCCACTCACTGAAGTCCTCGTTGGACTCGGCTACTCGCCGCAAACGGCTTGTCAGCTCAGCGCTGGCGTCAAGGCCGCACCACGTAACGTCAAGACGCCGCTCGCGACGCTGCTGCGTGACTACCGCTTGAAGGCGGGAGTCTCTCAAGCATCCGTCGCTCTGGCCCTTGGCACGCGTTGGCCGTCAACGGTGACGTTTTATGAAGTGGGTCGACACACCCCGTCAGTCCAGTCACTCGTGACCATTGCAAAAGTAACCAAAGCGCCCCTCGGCAGGCTCTTGCGTGCCGCTGGCTACTTAGTTGCCTAGCTACGCAGTACAGCAAAACCCCCGGTCCAATGGATCGGGGGTTTTCGCTTTCTAACAGATCCGTGCACCACGCCCTGGCGCAAAAACAAGTACAAGCACCCATACTCGAAGAAAATCATGGCCAGAAATACTCAAGCAAAAGCCCTCGTAAAGGCCGCTCGCCAGCTCATGGCCGAAGAGCGTTCTTTGCTGCTACTTCCCGTGCTCGGCACCTTGCTGGCTCTCGTCTTCGGCGCTGCTCTCGGCATTCCCGCCTACCTGCTGCTCGCGTCGACGCACTTCAACTTCCATCTGCACCAGGGCAACATTTTGGAAGCCTTGCTCTTCGCTCCCGCCACGATCGCATCCACCTTTGCCGTCATCCTTTGCAACTCGGCCATCGCCATTGCCGCGGGCGAACGCCTGCGCACCGGCCAGCACCTCAAAGTCTCAGAGGCCCTGTCTAAAGCCTGGGCCAAGCGCATGCTCATCTTGAAGTGGTCAGTGCTCTCCACCGCAGTCGGCATTGCTTTAGAGCAACTCCGCCGCTTCGGTCTCGCTGGCCGGATCGCTGCCATGATCGGCAGTCTCGCTTGGGGCGTCGCCGTCTTCTTCGTCGTGCCGGTTCTCGTTTTTGAAAACCTTGACCCCATTCAAGCCGTCGAGCGTTCCGCAAAACTGTTTGCCAACCGCTTCGGCCAGGTAGCACGTAGCCAGGTTCGCATCTCCGTGCGTGTCTTCGGCTTGGCGATGCTAACCCTTGTTGCTTTCCTCGTAAGCGCTTCTGTCTCTGCGGGCTTCGCCAGCGGCGCTCAACCGAACCTGGCCGTGAGCTACGCCGCTGGGGGAGTGGCCGTGGCGTCGATCTTCGCGTTCTTCTACTTGATCATCTGGTCGAGCACCATCACGAGCTACCTGCGCACGATCTTGTATTTCTACGCCGCTGACCAAGAGATGCCCCAGCTCGGCGTCGACATGTCACAAGTCTTCGCAAACTAACCCGCTCGCTACATCCTGACAAAGAAGAACCCCCGGCTCGAAAGAGTCGGGGGTTCTTTCGTACAGAGACGACGGTCGACTACTCGTCGTCAGCCTCTGCTTCGATCTCTTCGTCGCTCGCTTCAGTGACCGGCACGTCCTTCTTGCCAGCCAAGCGGCCGTACACCTCGGCGACCAGACGCTCGGACAACGCAGTGTCCGCCGTCAAGCGGTCCTTGGTGGCGTCCTTGCCGACCGCCAAGCGTTCACCGGTCGTAGCGTCCGTGTAGCTCGCTCCGGCGCGCGTGATGATGCCGAGCTGTTCACAGACTTCGAGCAAGCTGCCACCCGACTGGATGCCCTCACCGAAGATCAGGTCGTACTCGGCGACACGGTGGGGCGGGCCAACCTTATTCTTCTTGACCGTCGCCACACAGGTCTGTCCGACAACGACCTTGTTGCGCTCGATCTTCTTTGACGCGGCCGAACGAATCTCGACGCGCACCGAGGCGTAGAACTTGATGGCCTTGCCACCCGTAGTCGTATCTGGTGCGCCGTACTGGCCGAGGTTCGAACGGATCTGGTTGATCAAGACGAGCATGGTGTTCGTTTCGCTGCAGGGGCCAGCGATGCGGCGCATGAACTTACTCATAAGCCGCGCGTGCAGGGCCATCTGCTGGTCGCCCACTTCACCGTCGATCTCGGCCTGGGGCGTCAGCGCCGCCACCGAGTCCACGATGATCATGTCAAAACCCTTCGACTCGATCATCTTCTCGACCATGGTGATTGCGTCCTCGCCACTGCTGGGCTGGTAGATGACCATGGTGTGCGGGTCCACGCCCATGTCGATGGCGTGCTGGCGGTTCAGTGCGTGCTCCGCGTCAACGAAGCCCACCGTGCCACCACCGCGCTGACAATTAGCCGCCACCGACAAAGCGAGTGACGTCTTGCCCGACATCTCAGGCCCAAAGAGCTCAATGATGCGACCTCGCGGGAATCCACCACAGCCCAGCGCCACGTCGAGGCTGATCGCTCCCGTGGGAATAGAGACAATGTCACCCATCGCGTTCTCGTCGTCGAGGCGAACTACTTCACCCGGCTTCTCCTTGGCCATCTTGGCCAAGAACTTCTCAAACTCGTCGGCTCGCGCCTTGTCCTTGTCGGCATCTGACATGTGTGTCTCCTGATCGGTTCCGGCGTTTACCGGCCATCAAGATGGTGTGCGAGTCACTCCCCGGTGCATACGCCGACCGAGACGAGAGTGCCTGAAAAATTGGGCTAAACCGGATCCTGCTTGACGGCCTACCCGCCACCCAAGCAGGCGAACTACAGATCCGCCCCGCCGTACCCGCCCGAAGCCTCGTAGCTTCCGTATCCCCCGTGCGACTCGTCCGCTGCGGGCTGGTCGTCTGGTGCCGCTGCGAGACCCGGGGTCTCTGGCTCCACTGGCGAGGGGATCTCCAAGACCGGGGCCGCGACGGGCGACACGAGGCTGGGCTGCAGCGTTCCGCCGACCCGACCGCGAGCCTGCCGGGCCTCTTCTTCGACGACCATGCCCTGCTCGACTGGGGTGGCGACCCACGAGTCAGTCGCGTTGCTTCGTCGGTACCATTGCCCCGAGGTCGCCCCGAGCATCCACTCAGAGCCGTCAGCCACCCGACACTTCAGTTCAGACAGCGCCCGACCGAAGGCTGTCTTAGAGATCTCGCCATTGAAGTACGAGCTGCGCAGTGACTCGAAACGGTTGTAGATCTCGGCGAACACTCCTGACAAGTGCACCGCGACAGAGTCCTCGGCCGGCAAGGTACCAAGAAAAGCGCCCGCCACCAAGTCGAGAGGCACGTCGATACCACCATGGTTATCGTCACGCCGCTTGGTCAACTTTGGCAGTGCCACTGTGTCTCCACCCAAAAGAGTCTTCGCCCACTTTCTGCAGGCCGATCGCTACCGTGCCCGGCGCCCGTCAGGTGGCAACGATCCCTTGCACCACCTGGCTACACCCCTACTCGCCCCGACGGTATCGATCATGACCTCCGACCAGCCAACGCAGCTACGCCTGGGATTTGTGCGCCCCAGCCAGCCCATGCGTTGGCACCTGGACTTAGTCGGCCTCTTCGTGGTTGTCACCCCCGACCTTCCCGCTACCGACGATGACGTCCTCGCCACGCTCGCCGACCTGGCCGTACCCACTGAACTGCGACCCCATCTCGGCGTGTGCTTTCCCGTTGCTGCCCTGCGCCGGTTGACCAAGTTGCCAGACGACATCACTCTGCAGCCCTCCGACGACATCTACGGGCTCTGGCAGATCGTGCGCTTTCCGCCCCCGCCGAACCTCCCCGCCACACTGCTTCGCACCGGCCCCGATCGCTTCTTGCTCGAGTGGTTGTACTTCAAAGAACCCCTCGAGGCCCGCCTCGAGGTCCGCCAAGTCCTCGGACTGCTTGCTACCGAGATCCCTTTCGTCGCCACCCCCGATGCGTGGGAGCTGATCGACGCCGCCACCTCAACAGCCAAGGTCACCGGTCGTGTGTCTCTCAACGTCGACGGGTTCTTGGAGATCAGCTCGTCTCGCCCTCAACAGATCGAGCACCTCGATCTCCCCGCCCTCTTTCGAATCGACGCCACGCACTTTGGCCTCCCGCTGGCTGCGCGCGGTGCTCTTACCCCAGAGCTCGGTCTCGTCGTAGATCCCATCCCGCCCCTCGAGGTCCCACCACCCTCGCCGACCTCTCTCGTACTTTCCGGGCACCACCGCGCGGACTTAGAAGATCTGGTGGCCGCCTTGTGCGCCTACCAAGCCCAGGTCATTGAGTGGGAGGGCGGGTTGGGTCGGCGCGTCTTCGCTCTCGCGGCCCTTGATCGCTTAGACGCTTGGCCGGCCATCATTGTCACTCCGCCCGCGCAGCTCTGGGCCTGGCAACGCCACTTGGACCTCATTGGGCGCACGCACTCTCTTCGCTCCCTCGACTCAGACGCCCACCTCATCACCTACCACGACTTAAGCCTGCGTCGCACCACGCCGCGCGCACCGGCCATTGTCTTTGACCAGCTCAGTTCCACACAGGCCCAAGAAGCTCGCGCGGCACTACTCAAGCTTGCCAATCTGCGAGACACCGTTCGTATCGACGTCGAGTCGGCCCTACCCGACAGCGTCGAAGAGCAGATCGCCATCATGGAGATCCTGCGCCCCGTTGAGTTCCGCTCCGATCAGCCCCTGGCTGATCGCTACGTTCCAGACGCCTTTAGTCACGCCGCCGAGCACGTCAACTTTTACCGCTCCACGCGTTCTCGTTCTGACGTCGACGTCGACACTCGACCTTTTCGCCGGTCGTCCACCCGACTCACCCATCTCTCCGACGAGCACCAAGTAGCTCTCGCTACGGCAGCCACCCGCCTGGCCGGACAGCCCGCCCACCACGCGCTCGCCGAGCTCTTCGAAATGATCGCGGCCGGTACCAGTTCGATCATCTCGCCCAAGGTCGCCGCGGCCGCCGAGATCGCCCGCAAAGAGGTCAACAAGCAGCACTCGTGCGCGATTTTGACGCGCTCGAACAAAGTCGTCACGCTGCTGCGCGCCATGCTGCGCCCGCTACCCGTCACGGTTGTCCCTCCCGGCGCTCCCGCTACCGCCACCATTGGTGAGATCTCCCTCGTGCGCTTCGAGCGCCACTGGCCCGATCTGCGAGCCTTCGATCACGTCGTCATCGTTGACTACCCCTGGAGCCTGTCAGTCGTTGACGCGGCCGTTGGCCAGGCCGCCGGTCCCGGCACTGACCGAGTCACGCTGCTTCACGCTCCAAACACACTCGACGACCGTTTAGCCGTGCTCGCCAGTCGCCGCCGTGAGATGGCCGCCTTCAATGACGACACCGTGCCACCCACCTTAGAAGAGGTCTTGTACCTCGTCACTCCTCGCGACTAACGCCCTCGCGCGCCTCCAAAAGACCGCCCGACCTCCAGGCCAAGCAGTGGTTTTCTCCACACCAGTCTTTACATGCCCGAACCCGACGTCGAAGCGCAGTTGCCGGCCGCACCTCCCGTGGCGGTCTACATCTCTCACGCCGCTCCGCCGGCCACGCTCTTTGAGTCCCTCGTGCGCACGTTCTTCAACTGGACCCTCGATCGGCGCATCTCTCGCCACGAGTTCTGGTACGGCTTTGCCGCGGTCATGGCCTCGGTCATTGTGGCCGTTTACTTCGCCACCAAACAACACCACCCGATGCTCGCCGTGGTCTGGATTGGCGTTTGTGGCCTCATCACCATGAAGCAAGCGGCCGCGCGCTACCACGACCTGCACCTCTCGGGTTGGTGGGCTGTTTTGCAAGTGGCCGCCAACGCGCTCGCGGGCTTTTTGATCTACATCACCGAGTTTCAGCACTTGCCCGACCCGTCCAAGCGCTTGCCGGTCAACATCGCCGACGCCCTCGTCATCCTGGCCGTCGTGACCTTCATGTCCATCAACTTCTGGATGATCATCTGGGCCGTTCGACCCGGCCACGACCACGAAAACCGCTTCTCGCACTAAGACTTTTCTGGCCCAGTGCGCCCCGGGCCCGCGTCCGGACAAATCTGGACATGGACATCCCAGGTCTCCCCGCCTCTCACCTGTCTTGGGGTGAGCCCGAAACTCACGAGATTCGCTTCACGCTCTGGAGCTCGTCGGGCATCTGGCAGATCTTCTACCAACGTCACCAAGACCAGTACCTGCTCACCACCGGCAACCCCACGGAACCTCTCGCCGCCTTCGACTCTCTCGACGCAGCCAAGGAACTAGCCGGACGACTGCAGTACGTACTCGACGCCTCCCAGTAAGCCCCGGACTCTCACCCGATCGGGCGTTGCTCGCCCGTCCCGCGCGCAAAGTGTGCCGGTCATGCCTACTTCGACTCTTCTTCACGACGCGCCATCATTCAACTCTTCTCAGTTAGAGCTGCGCACCCGTCTGGCCGAAAGTTGCTACTGCTCAGCTGCTTGCCTGTGCCGCTACTGCGAAGAAGAGCTCCACGCACTACTAGCCGCCTAACTCGCAGTCTCGTCGCGCCGCGTCTAGCGGCGCTTGACCATCCACCACGCGAACCAGACTACTAAGGCTCCGCCCCCGATCCAGTACCACAGGCCCGACCCATTCGAGTCACCCTGCAGCGAACCCGCGACGACGAAACTGCCGGGAATGAACGACCCAATGGGTTGGTTCACTGACACGCTGTTCTTTGCAAGCGTTGGCCGCGCCCCGCTCGCCGAGAGCAACTGCACCGAACCAGGGAAACTGACCGACACGCAGACGTCGGTGTACGCGTCCATCGTCAATATCAACGCCGCTGCGTCTTTTCGTCCAGCTACTGCCTTGGCAATAGCCGACGTCAACCCCGTCGGGTTCGCGAGTTGCACGCTGACCTTCGCGCGGTTGCCACTAAGTGGGCTGTAAGCCAGTCCACTAACGCCCGTCACGTCCGAGTTCGCCGTTAGCTGCTTGTAGCTGATTGACTGGCTCCAGCTCACGCCGTTAGCCGAAATCGACAGTGCCGCCGGCTGGCCTGTACGACTCTCGATGACTCGCTGCAGCTCAGCTTGCAGGGTCGGACTACTCGCAACCACTTCACCCGCTTGGCCACCTAAGTTCACCGTCTCGTTCAGTGTCACGTTGCCTGAACTCCCAACGACGACCTGCGACTGCACCGTTGAGTTGCATCCCGCGAGCAGCCCACCGGTGAGCACGATGGCCCCAAGTTTGCCCGCCAGTCGGAGAATTCGCATGGCCTTGACCGTGCGCTAGCTCTCGTTTGGGGCAACGCACCCTCGAAAACCCGAAATGCCTAAAGCACCAGAGCTTGCACGGTAACGGACATTCGCCCCAAGGAGAGTCCCGTGCGCCACCGTCTTGCTGTCTTCGCCTTCGCCGCCGCCCTTGCGGCCATCCCCACTCTCGCCAGCGCCTCGAATGCGCCACGTCTCGCCTCTCCCACCAAGGTCAAACTCGCCATCGCCGCCGGCGGTGTGAATGTGTCGTGGGCGCCCACGACTGGCGCTGTTTCCTACACCGTCACGACCACCCCGGCCACGTTGCCGTGTACGACCACAACCACCAAGTGCTTCGTCCCGGTCTCTACCCTGACACCCCTGCGCTTCATCGTCACCGCAACGTCGAACACGGCCAGTGCCTCGTCATCACCCTCGACCGTCGTCACTCCGCGACTCACGCTCGTCGTCGCCGGCCAGTCCAACGCCATGGGAGCCGAGTCCTACGCGATTGACCCCACTACCAACGTCAACTACTTCGCCTCGCCCCACACCAACCAAGCCGACACGAAAGACAGCTTGTACTTTGACGAGTGGTTCACCTCTCCCGTGCCAAAGAGCTCTCCCCACACCCTGGACACTCCCCAGATCTGGCCCTCTCCAAAAGGCACCCGACAGTTCTTCGGTCCCGAGCTATCCCTCGCTCGACAGGTCTACGCCGACACCCACCAACCAGCCACTCTCATCAAGGTCGCCTTTCCCGATACCGCACTGGCCACCAACTGGTCACTGGCCAACCCCCAGTCGCTGTACTTCCAGATGGTGTCTTTTGTCAACGCCCGCCTCGCCCAAGACGCTGCCACCTCACAGCTCGACGTGGTCGCGGGCTTTTATTGGTACCAAGGCGAGAACGACGCGATGAATCTTTCGTACGCGGCGGCCTACCAAAGCAACCTGCAAGCAATGTTCCAAGCGCTGCGCCCAGCTATCCACATGAACAGCGCCGCACCCATTGGGCTGGTTGAACCCTCCATCGCCGCAGTCATTACCGCAATGGAGGCCACAGGAACCTGCTCAGTGTGCGCCGCCTACCAAACCGGCAACAACGAGGTGCGCTCCGCTGATCAGTACGTCGCCGCGAACCTGGCGAACGTCTATCTCGTCGACTCCGAGCCGCTACCTCGCACGGGCTTGGGCATTCACCTCTCCAATACCGGCGAGCTGGCCCTTGGTACCGAGTTGGCGACTGCTACCGACGCCCACTACATGCGTTAGCTCTTCTTGGCCAGCGCCGAGAGCGCCTGAGTGACGAGCACCCCGCCAAAGCTCCACGCCACAAAGACCAAGAAAGCGTAGAGGTACTGATCGCTGGTGACGTGACCGTGACTCTTTGTTGCAAAGAAACTCACCACTGCCACGACGCCCGCCACCATCGCCGCACCTCCCCACACGAGGTAGCGCAGCGACCACACCAGGGCCGTCTCTTCGTCAATGCAACTCTTGATTTCTTCTATGACCTCGAGTGTTCCAAAATCGCTGAACTTGTCCGCCAGCCAAAGCACCGTCTTCTGCCCAAGTGCCCCACACCAAGAAAAGAGCCCCACGACGCGAAGGTCGTGGGGCTCTTCTTCTCCGGGCATCTAACCCAGAGACCTATTTTGACGGCTAGTAGATGCGCGCTTCCATCTGCGCACAGCGGAAGGAAATCTCGCGACTCAGTGTCGACAGGTACATAGTCGTCGCCTCCTTCGCCGCCCCCGCCGTAGCGAGCAGCACCGAGACCACCGACATCTGCTCTTCGATGTCCACCACGGCCGGATCGTCGTCGGCCTCGTCATTCACACTGGTGGCCGTGACCTTGTTGCCGGCCGCTTCAGCGTCTCGGCGAATACGGCTGCGCGCCGCACTTCTTGCCGACTTGGATTTTAGCGTCAACGTCTTTTCTTGCCCCTGCAACAAACCGAGCAACTCCACGATGCGGCCGTACTCGCCCGCCCAGTAGCTCTGCTCGTCAGACAACTTCGCCGGACTCAACTTCGAGATGTCCGTCACGAAGGCGCGACGTTCGCTGTTACCGCGCCAGCGACCCTTCGTCAGCAATCCCAACTTCTCTGCCAGCTGCGCCACGGATTCACCGTTCGGGGTGCGCGCGAGTACCTGCGGCAGGGTCGTTACGTCACTTAGGTCCACGGTCGTCATTGCCACAAACTGCTCCTTCGCGTTCCCACACCGCTCACCTTGAGCTGTGCGTCACCCTCTCTACGGTGCCCCTCTCGCCCCGGCGTGCATACGACTACTCGCTGCAAGAACCGGCGCTTCACCGTCACCACCACCGTCGGGTCTTGAACTCGCGGTCAAACAAGACCTGTCCGGATCGCACGTTCAGGTGCCCACGAATGCAGGCCCAGGGCTCTGACCACTTAGAGACAATCTGCACGTCGAGCATCTTCGAGATGGTCACCAACCCCGTCGTCGGCGTTGCCCAGGGCGTACGCAGCACAAAGCTGAATCCCCGCGCGCCCTTTTGCAGGTCACTGCCGATGTCGCCGTTACAGCCCCAGTTCTCACCACGCCAGTTCGCCGCCTCGTTCCCACTGAGTTCCGCGGGCTCGGGCAGGTACGCCTCGAGCAGGGAGAACTCCGAGTAGCTCGTGGGTTCTTGGGCCGCCAGGCGCTCGAACATCGCTTCGACCTTGTCCTTCTTGCCAGATACCGACACCACGGTCGTGCACCAGTTGGGCATTCTTCGCCTTCTTTCTTCTCAACCGCCGCGTCGGCCGCGGTAGTTAGCGCTCGTGCTCACCTTGACCTGGCCGTTTTCAAAGACGGCGTGGCCGCAAAATCCGTTCGAGCCCTCGTAGTAGCGAATACGCACCGTAAGGCCCGTCAACTCCGAGAACTTCAAGAACCCGGCCAGTGGTGGGCTCCACGGGCTCAGCGCAAAGAAGCGCACACTGCGTGGACGAACCTCGAGGTTGCTCGACTGGTCGGGCCACTTGCAGCCCCAGTGCTCTACCGACCACGCGTACCAGTCGAAGTCCTCACCGCGCGCAGAAAGCTCGGGCAGGGGTACCCACTTTTCGAGAATGGAGAACTCGTTTTCCTCGAAAGCCTCGTTCGGCAGGCTCTCCAAGAAGGCCTGCATCTGGGCCTTGGAGCCCGAGATGGAGATGTCGTTTTCGCAGTAGTTGGGCATGGAAATCATTGTGTCCATTGGGTTCTCGCTTGCATTCGTCCCACGACGTGGGCCCGCACCTCGGCCGAGCCTCACCACCCATCAAGCCTCCACCAGCCTCGATTGCTCTACGTGACCAAGCCCTCACAGTGACGCCCATGACCACAACAACGAATCGAACCGACCTGCTACCCATCGCCGTCATTGACGTCGACGGCGTGCTTTATGATTACGTCGCCAACCTCGCCCTCTGTGCGAGTGCGCGACTGGGCCGTCCGCTCTCGCAGTTCCCACCGGCCCTCGTGTGGGACTTCTACAAAGAGCAGTGGGGTATGACCACGGCTGAGTTCTTGGACCTCGTGAACGCGTCAGTGACCCATCACGGCTTTCTCGCCAACGGTGACCCCTACGACTTCGCCCTCGAAGGTTTCCAGCTGCTTCGAGACAACGACATCCAGGTTCACATCGCCACGCACATCGGCGAAGACGGCGACCCTGACGGTCATCGCGCGGCCCGCCGCCAGTGGCTGGAAACTACGGGCTTCGTCTTTGACGACCTGACCTTCACCGCTGACAAGGCTTCCGTGGCGGCTTCGTACCTACAATCTGGTCACCCAGTCTTTGCTTTGGAAGACAACGTCGACAACTACCGGGCACTGCGCGACTGCGGAGCCCAGGCCTACTTGCTCGACCAAGCCTGGAATCGCCACGAAGCGTCCGCTCCACGCGTGCCCAACGTCTTGGCCTTCGCCGAGGTTGTTTGCACGGCACGCGGCTAACCACTAACCAAAAAAGCCCCCAGCACGATCTCGTGCTGGGGGCTTTTTCTTTGCGTAGCCTCACTTCACAGGCTCACTTCACAGTCTGCTTCACGGCTCCCTCCGCCGCCCCTCGCTTAGAAATGCCGATCCCCCGCACAACCACTAAGTGGCTATGCGGGGGACCTATACGTACAAACCAAATGCGCGCAGTCTCAGAAGTATTTCTGGACCTACACAAAGACTCACTGAGGTCAGTACGTCGTTCGCCTCGAGCAAACAACGACGTCACTGGGACCTACGTGAGAGGTTTGTACCCGGATGCCTCGAGGAGCACCCGTCTCCGGCCACGGCTGTGGGAGGAGTTTTTGAGAGCGTGGACGGGGGCGTACCCCCATCACTCAAAGCGCGTAACCACGCGCAACGAAAAGATTTTCGTTGCCCTGTTATGCTTTTTCGGACGCAGAGTTCACTATGGCGGCGCCTGCGCGCGCACCAATGTCCGCCAACCAGTGCGAAAGTCCCTGCTATCGACACGGCCCCCACGTAGCTCGTATCGAGTGCACCAAGCCCAACGCTTCGCACGGGTACCTACGTGGCACCCCGTTCAGCGAAACCAACGACCAACACCGCGCTGCTGGGTCCTACGCGCTTTTGCCGCCGCTGTGGCTCTGTCTTCGAAGTCCACACGCAAAAGACCCGTACCTGCACGGTCTGTGCGCGGTACAACTCCATTCAATCCAATGCCCGCCACCAGCGCCGCGACGGCCATGCGCCCGGTCTCGAGATGACTCGCACGCAGTTCGCTGCTTGGTTCGCCACAACCCGTCGCCACTGCGTGTACTGCACCATCACCGAAGACCACCTGCCGCTGCTTGGTGTCGTCACCCAAGGCGGCTACGACCTGGCGCGACTCGGTGTTGATCGCGTTGACTCCTCTCGCGGCTACCAGATCGACAACATTCGCCTCTGCTGCTTCGCGTGCAACAAGGTCAAGTCCAACACCTTCTCTTCTGTTGAGATGCACGAGCTGGGTCGCACCGTGGCCGCCATCTGGACTGCACGCTTGGCCGCGCTCGGCATCTCCTGGCAGCCGAGCTTCTAACAACTCAGCCGCATCCCACCTTCTCACTTTCCGCCATTGCCCCCGTCCTTCGCCCCCTCACGGTGTTCTTCATGAAGTCCTCGTCGCCAAAAGGCAAGAACAAGCGCTGCTTAGATCAGCTCTACGTCGGCGGGGTCCCTACCCGTCCCGGCGAGATTCTTTGGGTGCTTCGTGGCACCGAGGTCGTGCGCGTGCGCAGCCGCTCGCAGCTGAGTGTCTTTCCCGAGCGCGTACTAGTCACCAACCACAACCACGCGCCCGACGCAAACCTCTTTGACCCAGACGCCACCCTGCCAAGTGGCGTCTGGGCAGGATTCAGCGACCAGTCGACTGCCGCCTCTCCCAGCCAGTCACGTCGAGCAGTTCTCAGCGCCCCTACGTTCAGTTCGCACCCAGACCTCACCGATCGTCTCGCTGCGCCCGCTGGTAGCTCAGGCCCCATGGTCACCGTGCGCCCCGTCTTGGATCTACCCACCGACGAGCCCACCAATAAGGCCCTCGGTGAGCTAACGGCCGCCATTCGTGACGCCGGCGGCCGCGCTCTCGTGGTCGGCGGCTCCGTACGTGACCTACTCGCCTCCAAGCTGACGCGAAAGACCTTCTTGGCCAAGGACATCGACTTAGAGGTCTACGGCCTGCCACCGTCGGTTCTTTACGACCTGGTCGCCAGCCGCTACGACGTCGGCGTGGCCGGCGCCGCCTTCGCCGTCATCAAGGCCTCAGTCGGCGCCAAGGCCGAGTTCGACATCTCGCTGCCCCGCACCGAGTCCGCCACGGGAACCGGGCACCGCGACTTCGCCGTCACAGCCGACCCCTACATGTCTTTTGCCGCGGCCGCCCGGCGCCGCGACTTCACGATCGGGGCCATGGGCTTTGACCCGCTGACCGGTGAGCTGCTCGATCCCTACGGTGGCGCCGCGGACTTAGCGGCCGGCGTGCTGCGTCACGTCTCGGACGCCTTCGACGAAGACCCCCTTCGGGCACTGCGAGCGGCGCGCTTCGCTGCGCGTTTCGACCTCCAGGTACACCCCGACACCATGGCCAAGTGCCGCCGGCTCTACCAGTACGCGGGCACTCTGGCCGTCGAGCGCGTCTTTTCCGAGCTTCAGGCCACCTTGCTCACTGCCGCCACTCCCGGCGTCGCCCTCCACGTCCTTGACCAAAGCGACTGGATCGGACTCTTTCCCGAAGTGGCTGCTCTTCGCCACGTTCCCCAGAGCCCCACGTGGCACCCCGAGGGCGACGTCTTCATCCACACCGCCCACGTTCTTGACTACTTCGGCACCCACCTTCGTACCGGCAACGACGAAGACGACCTCGTCGTTGCCCTCGCCGCGCTCTGTCACGACCTCGGCAAGGTCGCTACCACCGAAGTCGCCGGTAGTGCCATTCGGGCCCACGGCCACGAGCAGGCCGGAGTTGGTCCGACAAAAGACCTGCTCCGCCACTTCAAACAAGAGCGCCTCGCTGACGCCGTCTATCCCTTGGTCGCCCACCACTTAGCTCCCGTCCAGCTCACCGCTGACGGACCCCCGAGCGACCGCGCCATGCGCCGCCTGGCCACGAAAGTATCTCGACTCGACCTACTCGCCCGAGTCTCACGCGCCGACGTCGCCGGCCGACCCCCACTCGACCCCTCGGAGTCGTTTAGGAAGATCGACTCCTTCGAAGCCGCCGCCGCTCGACTCAACATCACCACCGGTCCACCGGTTCGTCTGGCTCTCGGCAGTGACCTCATCGACCTCGGACTCGTACCGGGCCCGCTGTTTAAAGAGCTACTCGCCACGGCCTACGACGCCCAGATCGAAGGACAGATCACTACCGCGGCCGAGGCCCGCGCCTTCCTAACCGACCTCGCCAAGAGCCGCGGACTGCTGTAGCCGCCCGCACTTTTTAGAACTCCGCTGGACGGCTTTCTCGCTCGAGCTGCTCAACGAAGCGCTCGACCTTGTTCCGAGTCCACGACGGATCGTGCGCCAGGGCCTCGAGCAGCGTCTGATTCGAAAACGCGAGAGCTGGTTTACGAGCTAACCCGGCCAACTCACCGGCGTCAAGGCGGCTCGTGAGATCGACCACGACCATCCACACGTCAGCCAGCTGGCTGAGCCGTGTTGGCGGTACTCGCTGCGTCATCCACCTCTGCATCTCTTCACCGTCGACCCCAAAGAGGTCGGCCATCTCGTTGTCGTCGAGCGCCAGTCCGTTCGCGATTTGGCTGAGCAGCTCAGCGCACTCGTCTGTCCTGCTCGCGGGAGTTTTATGAAAAGTAGTCATGCCCTCAACCGTTCGACTCGACCAGTCAAATGGCACGTGCCCAATCGGGTGAAACATTGCGGTCTCGAACTTTTGTGCAAATCCCCTGGCCGCACTCGTTCGGCCCCGAACAAGTACGCCGACTTCCCTGGCCAAGATCATCGTGACGCTTACCAGCCTGCTTGACCTCGCCCACAACTGCGCACAGTTGAGATACACACCTTTCGAGGTGCCCTCGATGCGATGGCCGAGAGGTTAGGCACCGGCCTGCAAAGCCGTTTACGCGGGTTCAAATCCCGCTCGCATCTCAACTACCACCACGTGCACGCACCGCGTGGCTTTCGCACTGCGACCCGGTGTCGCGAGTCAGTTCTCTTCTCGAACCCTCAGCGTGCCACACGCGCCTTTGCGCTGATCTTTTTCAAAGCCGCCTCCCAGGTTTTGCACAACGCCACTGGGCGTCTCACGGTACAAAACATCGCGAGATGCGACCACGAAGCAATCGACCTACCTGGTCATCAACCTCTTAGAACAAAGGCGGTCTTTTCGATGAAACAGTTCTTGCCCCGACTCACCGTAGCCCTCGCTCTTGCCTCTGGCGTTCTCACCGCAACGCTCAGCTCGGCAGCTACCACTGCCACGCCGCTCTACCCAATCGGTACCGCGAGCTCGAGTGACCCGAGCGGCTACACCCTCCCTTCTCCCTCAGCCCTGCCCGGCTACACCCAGAGCTACGCCACCGCGTTCAACTCGTCGACGCTGCCCGCGGGCTGGCAGGTCTACACCGGTAAGCCCGGCGGTGACCCCGGCGCTCAGTTCGCCGCATCGCAAGTCACCCTCTCTGGCGGCCTGCTGCACCTGACCGCTTCGCAAGACGCCACGCAAAATCCCACGGGTGCGGGCAACTGGGTAACTGGCGGACTCTGTCACTGCGGCTCGCCCGGACAGATCTACGGTGCCTACTTCGTACGCGAACGCGTCACCGGCGCGGGTCCCACTGCCGTCAATCTGCTCTGGCCCGACGCCAACGTCTGGCCGCCCGAAATCGACTTCGCAGAGACCGGTGGCGGCACCTCCAGCGTGTCGGCCACCACCCACTTCTCCTCGGCCAACAACATCTACCAAAGCTTTCTGCACGTCGACATGACCAAGTGGCACACCTGGGGCGTTCTCTGGTCGCCCTCGCAAATTCTCTACACCGTCGACGGCCAGGTCTGGGGCCGCGACACTGTCACCTCATCCGTGCCGACCATCCCCATGCACCTGGGCATCCAGCAACAAACCTGGTGTGGCGCCTCGCCGGCCTGGGCCTGCCCGACGCCCGGTAGCAATGTGGAGACCCAAGTTGACTGGGTTGCCGAGTACAATCCGACGTCGACTGTGCCCGCACCAAGCACACCTACTACCTCGCCAGTGGACCTGGACGGCTACTTCCTCGGCGTCGACGTCGACCACGTCGTCGAGCCAGATCAACTTTCCGGAACTAAAGAGCTCTACGCCTGAGCTCTACGTCGGCTACGCCGTTGTCGACAACGTGGCTGCTGCTGGTAGCACCAAGTACACCAGCTACGACGTCACCGCCAACAAGAACCTCTTCGCCTACGCTCCGCAGGTCACGTCGCTCGTTCCCACGGCGACGCAGTCGCCTTCGGGCTCGTCGTACGCTCTCGCAGCAATGATCAAGGCGACGGGTCTTTCTGGAACGGTCGTACCAGTCGGTCAACCCGTACAAGACGTCTTTTCGGGCACCACCGCTGCTCTGTACGTCTCACCCGCCAGCGTGGGCAACGTCGAAGTACTGGCCCTGCATCTCTCTAACTCCCAAGATCACGCCAGCGTGTCGTCCGGTAACGCCACCTGGCAGCTCGCAGCTCGCTCAACTACCAGCGGCGACAACGAGATCTGGCTCGACACCGTTACCTCCACTGCTCCCGGTGCCATCGTCGTCACCCCGGCAATCAACTGGGACTCCGCCGAGCTCACCGCAGAGGAGTTCAGCGTCCAAGTGCCCCACCTCTCTTCGCTGAGGCCTGCTCCGTAACTGACCCGCAACCCCGGGTTGCTCGCCCCTGCCCTCTTTCCTCTTTGCCACCGACAACAAAAGAGCCCACTGCGTTTATCGCAGTGGGCTCTTTTGGTCATCCAGGCCGCAAGCTAGTCCTCGCTGGGGGAGTCCTCGCTGGTGTTCCCGCCGACTTCATTGCCGCTCTCGACGTCGTTGTCGACAGGCATCACGCCGCAAGCGTGCGTCACGTTCCCCGCTCCACCACCCGTGTACGAAACCGGACCACGCGAACTCTCCACGCCACCTGTCAGCTCCCCGCTGAGCGTGCTCGTGCCCGCGACGGTGACCATGGGGTGCTTCATAGTGCTCGCGACCGCGGCGCCCGTCTCTTGAGCCACGCTGCGCGCGGCTGACGAGACGTAGTTGCCAACGGTGCGACTCGTGAGTGAGTCGAAGTCCGCGGACGAACCGATCAGCCCACCGTCCACACTGAGCATCGAACGCATGGAGTTGCGCACGACCATGGTGCTTTGGTACTCAGCTTGTGAGCGGTAACTGGACTGCAGGCTCTCCGAGAGCAGCCGAACGCTGTTTGACGTGTAGGTAACTGCGCCGAGTACCAAAGCCGCTGCGGCGAAGTCACGTCGAGTGGCCAAGCGCTCTGCTTCGCGCTGGGCGGCCGCGAGGCGTGCCAAGTCCACGGCCTCGTCGAGCTCTTCGTCGCGCTGCGTAGCTTCACTCACGAAGTGTGTCTTGGGCTTCAACGCAATGCTCACGTCCGCGTCTTCCACCACGCCGCCAACAACAACGTCGGCCACACTGACGGCCCGAGCGTGCGGGCGCTTGGGCGGCGTGAGCGTGACGGGGAACACCACGTGCTTGGTCGCACCCGACACCACGTGTCCGATCTGCACAATCAGTTCAGAACCCTCACACGTGGTCTTCGTAGAAAGAGCCGCCTCCGCGCTCATGTACTGGTCATTCGCACGAACACGAATCTCGACGCTGGTTGCGTCCAAGTTGAGCAGACCACCAATCTCCGCGCCGAGCACCTCGGGTGCCAAGCTCGCGACCTCGACGTAGCCGTAACTGCCCTTGCCTTTTTCAGCGAGCAGACCGAGTAGGTCGTGGTTGCAGTCGAGGCCCACGCCAATCGTCGAGACGGTTACACCACTCGCGCAGCTCTCCAAGCGGCTCACGATGCGGCTCGGTTCGCAGACCCCTGCGTTGGTCTGACCGTCAGTCAGCAAGATCACGCGTACCACGCGGTGCGCGCCGCGGCGGGCCATCTGGTTAGCGAGTGCAATACCAGCCGCCAGACCAGAGTCGAGGTCCGTACCTCCTCTGGGTGAAAGCGCCTTCGTGGCTCGCTCGAACGTGGCCAGACCCTCAGGGGTCGCCGCCACGATGTCCGACTCAATGCGAACCTCGGTGTCAAATGACACCAGGCCCACCAAGTCATCGTCGCCGAGATAGTCAGCCAGGTGAGACAGCGACAACGCCACGGTCTCGAGTTTGCGGTCTTCTTGCATCGAACCCGAGCGGTCGATGACGAACACGAGTCCCAGCGCCGGGCGAAGTCGATTGACGTCGTCACCAGTCACCGAAACCACGAGGTGGGAAGACAAAGACCCGTCGACGTTGACGACGGGGTGATGCAGGCGTGCAGTTGCGCGCATGTTGAGCTCCTTTGAGCAAAAAAGTGAACGCGGGGTTCACTGTCGGGCGCTTCTGACGAATCGCTGAGTCGGACACTCAAGCCAGTCAGATGCAAAGGTCATCCGAACCAAGTTCTGTACGCAAAAGAGCGCCAAAGAACTCAGAAGCATTGCTGCTCAACATTTACTGTGCGCGTTTCGCGGCGTCGCGCAATCACCGGGTCAAAAAACTCTGACCCGCGCCGTTACTCGTCGTCGACTTGGTGCCCCAAGAATCCACCGAGCTGGTCGCCAATGCCGGGCAGGCGCAGCTTGGTGATCGCTGCTTTTTCGATCTGCCGGATGCGCTCGGCCGAGACGTTGTAGAGCGCCGAGATCTTCTGGTACGGCCAGCACTCGCCGTCTACGAATCCGTAGCGGTACATCAAGATCTCGCGGTCGCGCTCGGGCAGGGCGAGCAGCACCGCCACGACTGCCTCTTTCATCTCGTCAGCCACCAGCCCCGACGTGAAGTCCGGTGCCTCGCCACCAATGATGTCCGACAACGTCGAGCCGTCTTCTTTCATCGGCGCGTCCAGAGCCGCCAACGACTGGGTCTGGACCAGCACCTCTTCCATGTTGTCGATTGCTCCGAGCATGCCCTGCTTGCGCAAGCGATCCATCTGCAACTTCTCGCGCTCGGCCTGGGGTAGCTTGCGCTCAGCCGGCGACAGCTTGTTGTACGCCCACTCCATACAGGTCCGAAGCAAGTCGGCCTTCAGTTCGTCTCGCGTGGGCACTCGCCCGAGTTCGGCCGTCAGTGCGGGCTGGCGAACAGAGATGATGCGCTTGAGTCGCGTCCAGCTCGGCGGCACCTTGACCGCGTGGTCGCGCCCCACGTTCATCATCACGGCGTGGCGCACCTTGCCCGCAGCAAAGGTCGGAAAGCTCGGGCCGGCGTTCGGATTGAAAGTCTGAGCCGCTTCGAGCAGCGCCATGTTGGCGTACCCCACCAAGTCGGCGAGCATGTCGTTGGCGCGCTCTTTGCCGTATCGCCCCTCGGCCTTCTCTCTGGCGATCAAGACCACCAGTCGGAAGTTCGACGCCACGATGTACTCAATGGCCCGCTCGCCCTTTCGCACGCTTTCACGCAATTGCCGCTCTTCGCGCACGCCGATCTTGGCGCCCGAATTCAACTTCTCACCCGCCGCGCGACCTCGCTGGTACTGGGCCACAAGTTCGCCTTGCGCTGCGGCCGAGAGCTGCGGGTAGCGCTCCATCTGGCGCATCCAGCTCGACAGGGCAGGCAGGGTCTCACTGGCGCGCCCGCTCTTTTGCGAACGCGCCAGGAATGCTGCGATCTCGGCCTCGGCAACCGACGGGTCCTCGCCGTCGGCGCCGGGCGATCCGCCAGGAGGAGTAAAAGGCCGTGCCACCGACAAGGACCGTCCGTGTCGGTGACTGCTTTGCCGTGATCTCCAGCCCGCGAGGGTGCCAATGGGCTAACCAAAGAAACTGCCCGCATCTCGGGCCCACCACTTCGCTGCCGCCCGCGCGCCCCAACGGTGAAACCCGTACGAAGCACGCAAGTGCGCACAAACAAAGAAAGGAGAACGACCGTGATCCCCAGCTCTTCGAGCTCTTTGGTCTCCACCCTCGCCCCGATCCTCATGATCGTGGGCATCGGCGTGTACGTCTTGGCCTTGCCATCAGTACGCCATTCAGTGTCAAAGAAGCTTGATCACTTTCGAGCCTTCTTCTTTCACGAGAGCGAGCTGCACCCCGTCAAAGTCGAGTCTCCCGTTCAGGCCGAGAAATCTGCCCCCAAGGACCCGCTCGCTCAAATCGAGCCCGCTGGATGGGACTACAGCATCTACGCCCCCATCAAGGAACCACCCACCGAGTAACAAAGAGCCCAGACCATTGGTCTGGGCTCTTTCTCTTTGGCGTCGGTCTTCTCAGCTCCGCCGCAACGGTGTACTTCGTCCATCGCTACAAAGAAAGACTCACCATGCCTCAATCAAAAACTGCCACCACGACCTTGTTCCACGACGCCCTCGCCAAAAAAGACGTCCGCCGGGCCTACGAGCTCTTTGGCGCTCTCGGCCGTGGCGAGGTCTTTAGCACCCTGACTGCAACAGAAGTCACCCGGCTTCTCGAGCTTCCGCGCAGCGTCGAAACCTTCTTCATTGCCCTAGAGCAAGAAGACATCCTCGAAGCCCTAGTTATCTTGGACGACCTCACCGACCACGAAATCTGCGAGATCTTCTCGCAACACGACATGGTCGCTGGACTCTTCGACGTCCCTCTTCGCCACACGATCAGTTATGAGTGGGGGAGAGTGGCCGCACTGGTCGCGATGTCACGGGGTCTCACCATGGATGACATCACGACCCAGATCGTGCTCAACCAACCCGGCGGCCTCGAACGACTGCACCAGCTACAAGATGTACTCGACCAATAAAAAACACCCCCAGCTTCTTTGAGCTGGGGGTGTTTTTTTATTCGAGGAGGAGACGAACTTAGCGCCCTAAGTTCGCAAAGACTCCCGGCAACGTGCTCGACAAGACTCCCGCCGACGCATTCGACGACCCTGCGCAGGCATTACCCGCCGAGGCCGCCGTCGAGTCTCCGCTCACGGCACTGGCGACGCCCGAGTTTTGCTGGATGGTGGCTTGCTGCAGCCAGTTCTGCATAGAAGTCCACGACGAACTGTTCACGCTTGTCGAGCTGGGTAGCACCGAGTTGCTCGCTGGGTTGAACAGCTTGCCGAGCTGGCTGTGCAGGTACGTACCCGCCACCGCACAAGGGCTGCACGCCCCCGACGTCGACGTGGCCTGCCCGCTACCCATGGACTGCAACAAGACCATGCCGCATGGGTCGGGTAGTGACGACAGCGAGGTTTGGCTGGCCTTCGAAGCGGCCGCCAGCGTCTTGTTCCACGCGGCCTGGGCCGCGGCGCTGCCGAGCCCACTCTGCTCCACTTGGCCAATCAGACCCGGTGAACTGTCCATCATCTGCTTGAGCGTCTGGTCGTAGAACACGCCAAAGATCATCGAGTCGCTGCTCGGTGTGGCAAGCACCGTCGGAGCCGGCTGACCCGTCTGCTGGGCCTGGAGAAGCGAGGCGATCTGCGTACCCGTCAAGATGGCCTGACCGTCCACACTGCTTTGCGATCCCGCGAGGGTGTTCATCAGCTGCGTCATCGACGTCACGCCACTGAGGTTGATCGTAGGCGCGCTCTGGCCGAGCAGCGAGTCGAGCTGTGGCATCGTCAAGTTGCCCGACGAGGCAGCTTGCGCGAGGCTTGCCGCGCTCTGGGCGCCAACCAAACTTGCGAGCGTGCCCGCGTTCGACTGGACGAACTGTGACAACGACATCTGATTCTGGCTCGCCCAGTAGTTGATCATGCCGCCCGCGAGTGAGTTGTACTGCGCTGCGAGGCTCCCGCCGCCCGAGGGCAAACTAAAGGGCAGTGTGGTCGTGGTGGGTCCCGACGCGGCTCCGGCAGTCGTGGCTGAAACCAAGACACCGAGTACCAACGCCGCGCTCGCGACGATGCGACGTGCGGGACTGAGCATCGTCGTAGAGCGTGCGGTCTTGTTCGAACAAACAATTTTCTTCATACTTCTCCTTCAATGGTGGTTGTCCACGCGTGAAAAATTCGGGGCGCTACTTCGCCTGGCCCTCACCTTTGGCGCTTGGCCCCTCGCCCAAGGTCACCTTGAGTCGCCCGGCGCTGCGCAGATCTCACCCGTCGCTGCGTGGTTAGGCCGCGAAGGCGGCAATGACCCCGTCAACCGCCGCACCCACGTTCACGAGTGCGTGCATGGACGAGTGCGCGTCACTTGATGCACTTTCGGCCGACCGCGCGGCGAGTACGACTTTGAAGAAGGCTTCACGAAGCGCGCCGTGACTCACGCGCATGCCGGCCCGGGCCAGCGCTGCTTCACTCTTCGCCCACGGCCCCAGTGCCCCACCAGTAGCCACCAGTGCGTCACCTCGACTCATGTTCGCCGTGAGCTCAGTCACGACGACGCGCGGCGACGTCGCAGGCCCCGGCGCAACCTTGTGCCCGTGTCCTTGCAAAGATCCCACAACCACAACTGCGAGCAGCACAACAATTGCCGTCCACGCGGCCAGAGGAGGGTGTCGCCAGTATTTCATGCTCTCCACCTTTCGTGCTCAAGCGCACTTCTAAAGAGCCCGGCTGCCCTCTACTTCTTCTTCTTCTTGGCCCGAGCACCCACCTCGCGCGTGTGCAAAGCCGCTTCGGCTCGACACCATTGAGAAAAGAACCAAAGGAGTCCCATGGCTAATCCAGTACTTAGCGACAAGCAGATCACCAAGCTCACCACCGGCGTCGACACGGGCCTGCAAACGCGCATTGTCTCGCGCTCCGGAACCGCCCGGTGGCTGCTCGGCTTTACAGCCGTCATGATCGCCGCCGCAACCGAAGGCTGGCACCTCGTGCAAACGAACAGCTCGAAGGGCAACCTCTACTTCACCGGCGCCCTGATCGCCGCCCTCTTGGTCGCTCTCTTCATCGCCTTCGTTCCCAAGTCCGCTCGCTTTGCTGGTTGGATCTACGCCGGGTTAGAAGGTGTGGTCCTCGGTGCCGTTTCGGCTCTCTACAACCAGCGCTTTCACGGCATCGTCGTCCAAGCCATTGGTGCGACTCTGGCCGTTGTCGTAGTGACTGCGGTCTTGTACGCCAGTGGCGTTGTGCACGTCACCGACAAGTTCCGCCGCACCGTGTACGCAGCCACCAGTGGCGTGTTCTTCTTCTATCTCGCCGCCTACGCCGCGCACTTCTTCTTTCACACCAACGTGCTGACCTCGGGTGGTCCGCTCGCCATTGGCATTTCCGTGGTCACCTCCACCATCGCCGCCTTCAACCTCTTTACTGACTACGACCAGGTCGACCAGCTCATCGAAGACCGCGCTGACGCCTCGCTGAACGCGTACGGCGCCTTTGGGCTGCTCATCACCATCGTCTGGTTGTTTTTGGAGCTTCTGCGCCTGCTCGCCAATACCTCAAGCGCGTCGCGTCGCTGACCAGTACTGCGCACTCTCGCGTCTTCGCTACCGTCCAGCGTTCGCGCTTGCCTCGCGGCTCGCTACCCGAACAGTACGTAGCGTCCAACAACGAAGAAACGGAGAGTGCCATGAAGGCTAAAAAGAACAAGACTCAGTTGCTCAAGCCTCGTGGCTTTGAATCCTGGCAGGCCCGCCAGCTTCTAAAGAGCACCCAAGTCCCCAACAAGCGGGCCAAGGCCAGTAAGGAAGCTTGCCGCACCTGGCGAGACGAAGACTGACTGAATGAAATGACCACCGCTTCGGCGGTGGTCATTTTTGCTTTACCGGGTCCTCTCGCTGTCCCCAAGTGCCCCTTTGATCACTTCAGGCACGGTCGCTTCGGTGACCACACCACCCGCTCCGCGCTTTCGTGCCCTTGATGGGCTTCGTGGGTTGGCTGCACTCTTCGTGGTCTTCAGTCACATCCTCGACACGACCCCCGCGCTTCACCAAGCAACCGCTCACCCGACCGCCCGCACTTCGGGCCTCTTCACCCAGATTCTGCTCTACAGCCCGCTGCACGATCTGTGGAACGGCACTGTGGCCGTGTACATCTTCTTCGTGCTCTCGGGCTTTGTGCTCACCGTGCCGCTTCTCTCTTCGAAGAACCCTCACCCCTGGCGTAGCTTCTATCCCAAGCGCCTCGTTCGCCTCTACCTACCAGTCATCGCCGCGGCGCTCTTCGCGCTTGCTCTCACTGCCACACCTCACCCAGCACCGACCTCCGTCGCTCCCTGGGTATCGTCGTGGTTCCAAGCTGGCACCTGGCCGCACGCCTTGCGAGCCATGAGTTTGCTCTTTAGTCCCGGAAGTCTCAATCCATCCCTATGGACCCTTCGTCCCGAGCTCGCCCTTTCCATGGCCCTGCCAGTGTTTGTTCTTTTAGCCAAAAATCTGCAAGATCGCGCTCGCCTCGCCGCTCTGCTGAGTGCCGCCTGCATCATCCTCGCGGCCCTAGCCAATAGTCAGCCAGTGACCCTGACCGCGTGCTTTTGTGTGGGCGCTCTCCTGGCCTCGGCAAAAAACGCGCTTGACACCCTCACCAAGAGTCCGCGCTGGTGGAGAGCACTCCTTCTCGTCGCGCTACTTGGTGCGAACGCCGAGTGGTTCGGGTACTTCGTCGCTCTGCATCTACCCTCACTGACTCTCGCTGTCGTCTTGGTCAGCGCCGCGACCTTGGTGCTGGCCGCACTCTCGTACCCACCGCTTTCTTTGTGGCTGAACCGGCCCACTCTGTCGTGGCTCGGCACCCGGTCCTTTTCGCTCTACCTCGTGCACGTCCCCGTGGTAGTGCTCTGCGCTACGTACCTGCCACGCGCCCTTTGGGCGCTGCTCGTGGCGGCCACTGCAGTGTCGCTCGCCGCCGCCGAAGTGTTCTACCGCCTCATTGAACGCCCGAGCCACCGCGCGGCCAACGCCGTGGGCCAGTGGGCGTCGAGCTCTCATTTCGGGCGCTAAGCAAGACAACGAGTAAGGCTGATCACCCAAGTGCACCGCGCTGCCAGTTCGGCACCGTGAAAGCTATGAAGACGACTCTGCTCGCTCTACCCGGCATCGACGCCGTGGGCTTAGAAGCCCGTGTCGCGAAGTTGGGCACGCGCTCAATAAAGACCGACACCAAGCGACTGCTCATCGACACCGCCATTTCAATGGTCGATCTCACCACCCTCGAGGGCGCCGACACCCACCACCGCGTGCGCTCGCTGTGTGCCAAGGCCCTGCGCCCAGATCCCACCAATAGTGACGTTCCGAGTGTGGCCGCGGTCTGTGTCTATCCCGACATGGTCGCAACTGCCGCTGCGGCCCTGAGTGGTACGTCAGTGAACATCGCTTCAGTAGCCACCGCCTTCCCGTCGGGTCGTGCGCCGCTGTCCATCAAGATTCAAGACGTCAGCTACGCCGTCTCCGCCGGCGCCAACGAGATTGACATGGTCATTGACCGCGGGGCGTTCTTGGCCGGGGACTTCCAGAAGGTCTTCGACGAGATCGTCGCCGTGAAAGAAGCCTGCGGCAGCGCCCACTTGAAGGTCATCTTGGAAACCGGCGAACTCGGCTCGTACGACAACGTGCGCCGCGCCAGCTGGCTCGCCATGCTCGCCGGCGCCGACTTCATCAAGACCTCGACCGGCAAGGTCACCACGAACGCCACACTGCCCGTGGCCCTCGTGATGCTCGAAGCCGTTCGCGACTTTGCTGAGACTCACGACCGAGTAGTAGGTGTCAAGGTCGCTGGGGGCATCCGCACCACCAAAGAAGCACTCAAGTACTTAGTCCTCGTCAACGAGACCGTCGGTACTGCGTACCTGAACCCTGACCTGTTTCGCTTCGGAGCCTCGTCACTGCTCAACGACCTGCTCATGCAGCGCGAAAAGCAACCCACCGGCATCTACCCCCGCCCCGACTCCTTCTCCAACGACTAAAGGCCCCTCATGGAAAAACTTGACCTGCTCGACTACGCCCCCGCGCTCGAGTCCGCCTCGATCGCGAAAATTGCTCCCAGCTACGGCAACTTCATCGACGGGGCGTTCACGAAGCCCCACGACCTCTTTGTCACGCTGAACCCCGCGTCAGCCACCCCACTCAGCGAGGTCACCCAAGCCTCGACTCGCGACGTCGACAACGCCGTCGCGGCCGCGCGCCGGGCTCACGCGACCTGGTCGAAGCTTCCCGGCTCGACGCGGGCTCGCTATCTCTACCGCATCGCTCGCCTCTTGCAAGAGCGTGCTCGCGAGTTCGCGGTGCTCGAGACCTTGGACAACGGCAAGCCCATTCGCGAAACTCGCGACATTGACGTGCCCCTGGCCGCTGCTCACTTCTTCTACTACGCCGGTTGGGCCGACAAGCTCGACCTCGCTGGCTTTGGTGCCTCGCCGGAGTCCCTCGGCGTGGTCGGTCAGATCATTCCCTGGAACTTCCCGCTGCTCATGGCTGCGTGGAAGATCGCCCCGGCCCTCGCCTGTGGCAACACGGTCGTCTTGAAGCCCGCCGAGACCACGCCGCTCACGGCCCTACTGCTCGCTGAGGTACTCAACCAAGCTGAGCTGCCGGCCGGCGTGGTCAACATCGTCACCGGCAACGGCCAGGTGGGCGAGTACCTCGTCTCGCACCCCGACATCGACAAGGTCGCCTTCACCGGCTCAACCGGAGTCGGTCGAGCCATTGCCCGTCGCCTCAGCGACAGCACCAAGCGCCTGACCCTAGAACTCGGGGGCAAGGGCGCCAACATCGTCTTCGACGACGCCCCGATCGACCAGGTCATCGAAGGCATCGTCGACGGTATCTTCTTCAACCAGGGCCACGTCTGCTGCGCGGGCAGCCGACTGATCGTCCAAGAGCCCATTCACGACGAACTGCTCAGCCGCCTGCAGCGCCGCGTCGAGCAACTGCGCGTCGGCAACCCGCTCGACAAGAACACCGACGTCGGAGCCATCAACTCCGCGGCCCAGCTCGCTCGCATCAACGCACTCGTCGAGGCCGGCGAGCACGAGGGCGCCACGCGCTTTAGTGCCAGCTGCTCACTGCCCGAGTCGGGCTTCTGGTTCGCCCCCACGATCTTCACCAACGTCTCTTCGACGCATCGCATCGCCCGCGAAGAGATCTTTGGCCCCGTGCTGTCGGTCCTGACCTTTCGCACCGCCGAAGAGGCCATTGCCAAGGCCAACAACACCACCTACGGCCTCGCCGCCGGCGTCTGGTCCGAGAAGGCCAGCCGCACCCTCTTCGTCGCCAGTCACCTGCGCGCGGGCGTGGTGTGGGCCAACACGTACAACAAGTTCGACCCCACCAGCCCCTTTGGTGGCGTTCGCGAATCAGGATTCGGCCGCGAGGGCGGCCTGCACGGTCTGGAGGCTTACCTCAATGTCTGACGTCACCGCAATCTCGCTCGATCACGAAAAGGGTCTCACCACGCCACCTTCGCCACGAGCCCATTGGGTAGAAACCACGACTGGCGACTCCCTCTTTGACTGCTGGATGGTGCGCCAGATTCGCGGCGGCTGCTACGTCATATTCACCTACCAGTGGGGTCGCGTTCGAAAGAACAACGCCCCGACCCTGGCTCGCGTCGGCAAGCGCGTCTTTGCCACTCGCGACGAAGCCGAAATCATCGCCGAGCGCATGCACAGCGCCTTTTGCTCAGACCCCGCCACCATGCGCTTTATCGACGCACCCACGCCCACCGACACCGACTCAAGCGAGGTCCCCGCATGACAAAGAAGAACCAAGCAGCCACGCCGAGTGCCAACGCTGGTGACATTGAGACTCCACGACTCGGGGTCATGAAGACCTACAAGCTCTTCATCGCAGGGGCCTTTCCTCGCTCCGAGTCAGGCCGTAGCTTCGAGATCTACGACGCCTCCGGCCACTTCGTCGCGAACGCCGCTCACGCATCACGAAAGGACCTGCGTGACGCCGTGCTCGCCGCGAGAGGCGCATTGGCGAAGTGGTCGTCGGCTACGAGCTACAACCGCGGACAGATCCTGTACCGCTTCGCCGAAATGCTCGATGCTCGACGCCAAGAGATCGAAGAACTGCTCTCCACCAGCTACGCCGACGCACCGCGCACCGACTTTGATGCTTGCGTTGATAGGGTGATCTGGTACGCCGGCGTCTGCGACAAGCTGACCCAACTGCTCTCCTCGGTCAATCCCGTCGCCGGACCGTTCCTGAATCTCTCGGCGCCCACCCCCGTCGGCGTGACGTTCAGTGCTCCCGGCACCACTGACCCGCTCTTGGAACTTCTCGACGCCCTGCTTGCGCCACTGGCGGCTGGCGCCACGACGGTCCTCGTTGCTCCCGAGGCCTCCTCGGCCCTCGCCATCACCCTCGCCGAAGCGCTCGCCGTTTCCGACCTGCCTGGTGGGGTGGTCAACATCCTCACGGGCCACGCCGACGAACTGCTGCCCGTGGCGTCCAGTCACGAAGACATCGACCTACTCGATCTCTCCGGCGTGCGTCCTGATCTGCTCGCAGCTTCTCGCAACGCCGCCGCCGAGTCTCTCAAGCGAGTCGCCCGCCACGACCAGACCACGCCCGCCCTCGCGCGTCTGCGCAGCTTCACCGAGACGCGCACGACCTGGCACTCGATTGGTGTGTGATGGGCCGCCACGACGCGAAGAAACCAAAGAAGCAAAGAGATGTCCTCGCGGCGCCCCTGCCTCTCGCTTCGAGCCAATCAGTCCCATCAGACCCCGCACCGCTTGCTAATCCCTACGAGGCGGCGCGGGTCGCCGCCGAAGTCCTCTGCTCGCTCGCCAGCGTCGAGCGTGTGGACGTAGCCATTGTTCTGGGCTCTGGTTGGTCCACGGCCGCAGCCGAACTCGGCCCCTTCACTCATAGTTTCCGCCACGCCGACCTGCCCGGCTTTGCCACCCCGAAGGTCGCCAGTCACGCGGGAAAGATTCACCTGGTCACTCGCGCAGGCAAAACCATCGCTTTAGTCGACGGGCGCGTGCATCTGTACGAGGGCCACAGCCCTCACGCCGTTGTCCACGCGGTACGCGCCCTGGTCACCGCGGGAGCTACCAAGGTGGTCTTGACGAATGCCGCCGGATCGCTTTCTCCTGACGTCGCCCCAGGTTCAGTGCTGACCATCGTCGACCACCTCAACCTCACCGCCGCTTCACCGTTAGAGGGACAAGACCCTCCGGCGGGCTACGGATCGCGCTTTTGCGACCTCTCCGATCTGTACCCCCAAGCCCTGCGCGCCAAGATCAATCACCTCGTCGACGGACACGGCATCTACGCCGCCCTGCGCGGTCCGCATTATGAAACTCCCGCCGAGATCCGCGCGCTGCGCACCCTCGGCGCCGATCTGGTCGGCATGTCGACTGTCTTAGAGGCCATCGCCGCGCGTCACCTGGGCGCGTCCGTGCTGGGTCTTTCACTGGTCACGAACTTTGCCGCCGGCGTCACTAAAGAGCCACTTTCGCACGAAGAGGTCGTCTTGGCCGGAAAACTTGCCGCTCCACGCCTGACGTCTCTCCTGGCCCACATCTTCGAAGAGCTCTAGTGGACCCGGTCACCCAACTCGCTCGCGCCTGGGTCGTAGGCGACCCCGACCCCGCGTCTCGCGCCGCTTTGCAAGCTCTCCTTGGCGAAGAAACCTCCACCGCCAAAGCCGCTCTGCACGAACTCTTCGACGCGCCTCTTCGCTTCGGTACCGCCGGACTGCGCGGTGCCCTCGGTCCCGGTCCCGGCCGCATGAATCTGCGCGTGGTCGAACTCGCGACCCTGGGGGTTGCCGCGTACGTAGCCGACCACGTCGAGAACGGGCCCGCCCGCGGTGTCGTTATCGGACACGACGCCCGTCACCACTCAGCGCGCTTCGCCAAACATGCCGCAGACGTTCTACGCGCCCGCGGCATTGCCGTACACGTGCTTAGCGGCCCCCTGCCCACGCCGCTCGTTCCCTTCACCCTGCGCCAGATTTCCGCCGCCGCGGGCATCATGATCACGGCCAGTCACAATCCGGCGACGGACAACGGCTTCAAGCTTTATGACTGCACTGGCGTCCAAGCCCTGCCCGACGTCTGCGCCCTCGTCGAAGAGGTCATGGCCGAAAAAGAGGTTCTCGCCCCGCAACTCACCCCGCTCGCCCCTCGCCACGAGGTCCAAGAAGAGATGTTGGCGCGGTACCAAGTGCACATGCTCACCGCCTTGGCTCCACTAAACCCCGCAGACCTCACCATCTGCTACAGCGCCCTGCACGGCGTGGGCTTTGACACCCTGCACCGACTGCTCAGCGCCGCCGGGTTCGCCGAGGTGCACCCGCTCACCTCGCAGTGCACGCCAAATCCCGATTTCCCGAACATGCCCTTTCCCAACCCCGAAGAGCCGGGCGTGCTTGATGAATTGCTCAACTTCGCGAAAGAAAAGAACGCCGATCTCGCACTCGCCAACGATCCCGACGCTGATCGCTTGGCGGTATGCGTGCCGACGAAGAACGGCTGGCGCATGCTCAGCGGTGACGAGGTGGGCTGGCTACTCGGGTGGCACCTGCTTTCTGCGGCTGTCACCCCGCAAGTGGTCACGAGCACCGTGGTCTCCTCTTCGCGCCTCTTGCAGTTAGCCGAGCACTTTGGGGCGACCCACGTAGAGACCCTGACTGGCTTTAAGTGGGTTGCTCGCGCGGCGAGCCCTTTGCTCTTTGGTTACGAAGAGGCCCTCGGCTACGCCGTCGACCCCGCAGCAGTTGGCGACAAAGACGGTGTCTCGGCCGCGCTCGCTCTCTGCGCGCTCGCGAGCGAGCTATCCCACGCCGGCCGCACGCTGACTGACCTGCTGGACGAGATGGACAATCGCTTTGGCCGATGCGTCACCCGCTCTTCGTCACTGCGCCTACCGGCTCCGCCCACTGGCGCCACGATTGACACGGCCCTGGACGCCCTGGCCCGAAGCTTCTCGCCGGCCAACTTGCGCTTGCTCTACAGCGAGGACCTGCGCATCGCGTCGCACTTGCCGGCAACAACGGGACTTCGTCTCTACTTTGACGACGCCGATCAGAATCTCTATCGCTGTGTCGTGCGCCCCTCGGGCACTGAGTCCAAGGTCAAGTGCTACGTCGAGGTTCGCGAATCGAGAAAGGTGGCCACCACTGTGGATCTCGAAGACGCCGCGGCCGCGCTCCTTCGTGATCTTCTCGCCTGGGCCGCCGCGCGCTTTTAGCACCACTCACCGTCGCCCCGAACAGCACAAAGCGGCGATGTTGCCATCGCCGCTTTGCTCCTTCGGGAGAAGGACTACTGACTGTTCCTGTCACTGCGTCTTCGCGCCACTATTCGCTCGAGCGGTCCCAACTGGCGCTCTATACCTCAGGGCAGAACTCTCCGTCGCGCCCCACGCGCCCCGCGATCAACTGGGCGGCCGCGCGGAGATCGTCTTCATTGTCATAACTCACCGCACTACGAAGTACGTCGGCTCCGGCCTCGAGCTTTTCGACGTCTGACGCGTACACCATGAACAACTCATCGCCGGCTCGCACCTCTTGACCTTCGCGAACGAGCATCAACACGCCCGCCCCCGCGTCGACGTCGTCTTCCTTGCGCGCTCGTCCGGCCCCAAGCGCCAACGTGGCCTCACCAACGACTCGCGCGTTCATGCTGACCTGGCCACTCGCATTCGCTCGCACCACACAGCGTTTATCGCCCAGTGTCAGATCAAGACTGCGTCCACCCTGGGCCTCGATCATCTCGACGAACTTCGCGTACGCCCTGCCGTCGCCAAGGCGCGCTACCAACTCTTCTTCCGCGGTCTCTATGTTCGAAAGCGCGAGCATCTGGCGCGCGAGCCGGACCGTCAACTCCACGACGTCCGGGCTACCGCGACCCTTCAAGGTCTCGATGCTTTCTAGAACTTCAATGGCGTTGCCGGCGCTCTGGCCGAGTGGGCTGTTCATGTTGGTCACGAGGGCTTCACTGGCCACGCCACTCTCTTCACCCAGTTGCACCATGGTGCGTGCGAGCAAGATGGCGCTGTCTTGGTCGGCCATGAATGCTCCCTTGCCGAACTTGACGTCCAGCACCAAGCCGTGCGTCCCTTCGGCAATCTTCTTGGACATGATCGACGCCGAAATCAGCGCGATCGACTCCACCGTTCCCGTCACGTCACGCAGCGCGTACAGTCGCCTGTCAGCCGGTGCCAGGTTCTCCCCGGCCGCGCAGATCACCGCACCGACTCGCCCGAGCAGCTCAGTCACCTCATTAGACGACAAATTCGCTCGCCAACCGGGAATGGATTCGAGCTTGTCGAGTGTGCCGCCCGTGTGGCCGAGCCCGCGCCCTGAGAGCTGGGGCACCCCCACGCCGTACGTCGCCACCAGAGGGGCCAGAATCAGCGAGATCTTGTCACCCACACCACCCGTCGAGTGCTTGTCCACCATAAAACGATCCCGGCCGAGATCCATTCGCACCCCCGACGCCACCATCTCACCGGTCCACGTCCGCAGTTCGGCCTTAGAGAGCCCTCTAAAGCAGATCGCCATCAGCATCGCCGACATCTGCTCTTCAGCTACCTGGCCCTGCATGTAACCACGAAGCCACCAGGCAATCTCCTCGCTCGTCATCTCCTCGCCGCGACGCTTCTTGCCAATCAACAACGGAGCGAAGTAGCTCACTGCCCTCCTCCAACGTTTAAGTCACTCTTCGAGAACGCTCCCGGCAGCAAGTCACCCAGACAAAGGGGCGTGACTCCCTCTCCGCGATCGATCAGCATCTCAGGCCCGCCGAACTCATAGAGCACCTGACGGCACCGTCCACACGGCGCCAAGTACTCGCCGTCAGCCCCCACCACGCACACTGCGACCAGTCGCTTCTCGCCCCGCGTGACCAGATCACCAACGAGCGCGCATTCGGCACACAAGGTCAACCCGAAGCTGGCGTTCTCCACGTTCGTGCCGACGACGATCACGCCGTTGTCGCTGAGTCCCGCCGCGCCCACGGGGAACTTCGAGTAGGGCGAATAAGAGTTAGCTACTGCACCCTGCGCGGCCGCTCGAAGGAGCTGCCACGACGCTTCAACTTGCTTGGTTCTCGCTTGCACACTTTCTAAAGTGCCCGGTCGCAAGTCCTGCGCACTCAGCACCGACGTTGAATGCGCCGGCATCTCGTCTTTGGACAGTTGGCCTCATGGCCAACGATCCGCACCGCACCACTTCATCTACTAAAACGACAACTCCCGCGATTGCAGCGACCCCTCGCACCTTTCGCGCCCGCCTGTCCGCGGTACCAAGGTCGTACTTTGTCGCCGCCCTCTTGATCTTCGGTGTGGATCAGTTGACCAAGTACGTAGGTCTCACCTACGTGGGAGGAAACTACGACCACGTGGCCGGTCCTCTCTGGTTCGCCAACCTCTACGACCCACGTTCCTCTCTCTTTGGCATCCACACCAACCACTTCGGCTTCATCGTGGTCTACGTGTCGTGCTTCTTGTTCGCGATCACCCTGATGGCCTACTCCCACCTCAAGATCGGCCGCATCGGCGGCACAATGATCTTGGGTGCGGGGTTCGGCAACTTCGTCTCGTTGATGTTCAACCCACACGGCGTGCCGAACTTCATCTGCTACAACCTCTGGTACTACTGCAACCTGGCCGACGTCACCGTCTTCTCGGGGTGCGTACTCACCGCCTTGTACGCCTTCTCGACCGACGGTCCCGTTCGGCGCTTCGCTCGCGGCCAGTCCCTGACCCGCGCGTAGCTACTCGCCGCTAGCAACCACCCAATACCTACTGCGTGGCTCGCCCGCCAACCCAACGCCGTCCCACACGCAAGGCGCGGGCAATCAGTGGCCCAGTGACAATGACAATGACCACGGTCATCGCCCCAATCTGACCGCCACTCAGCCACGCCCCGCCTAAGCACGCCGCTTCGAGCCCCCAGCGAGCCTCGCGTACGCCGATATGGTGGCGCGTCAACGCCAACATCACTTCCTCGACGAGTCCCGCACCAAAGTCCGCCAGGACAATCGCACTCGCTCCCATGACGAGTAGCCCTTCGCCCATCCCCGCCACCAAAACGCGCGCTGGCCACGCAGTGCCGTGAGCCACCCACACGATCTCGGGCAGTAGAACGTTCACCAACCACCCGAGCACCACTACGCACACCAAGGTGCCCGGTCTCGGACGTTTTCCGAGCGCCCACGCCAGGGCCGAAAAGGCCGCCCCGACCACCCAGTAACCACTACCCACCGAGATCCCGAGCTCTTTGGCTACGCCCGTCACCAATGCGTCAAAGGGTGCCGCTCCGAGATGCGCTCCCAAAATGAGTGACACCCCACTCGCCAACGTGAAAAGACCAAAGCCGAAGCTCGCGCATCGTTGCAGTCTTAGGCGTCTTTCCATGCCTGTACCCGTGCACGGGCCTACTCGCGAGGCCAAGAATCGCCGCGGGGCAATGAAAAACAGCTATCGAGCGACGGTGGTCAAGAACTCGAGTGCGTACAGGGCCTCGAGTGCGTCATATCCCGCGTCGTGGCGAGTCACCGCGATACCGACCTCTTCGATATTCTTGGCCGCGTAGCTCACCGCCATACGCTTCCAGCCCGACCACTTCGGGCTCGCCCCTTCGTAGACCTTTTTCTGGGCGTCATAACTCATCAAGAATGCGTTCAGGTCCACGACCCGCCTCGACAACATTGCGTAGCTCCGTGGCAAGTAGGCCGCGACGAAGGGCAGATCAAAGCCCCCGACGTTAAAGCCCACGGGCACTAACCGCTTGGCGTCGGTGCCAAGCCCGCGCCGCGCCAAGCCCTCGGTCAAGAACGCCACGAGGGCGTCGTCTACTTCGTCAGAACGAGGCGCTCTCGCGATCTCACTGGCCGCAATGCCGTGTGCTCCCATGCCCTTCTCACTCGCGAAGTAACTGCCCTCGGGCCAACCGACGAGTGAGCTGAACCGCTCACTCACCGAGAAGGCCACACCGATCTGCACGAGTACGGCTCCCTCGCTCAGTTCCGAGTCCGACATCTCGCCATCAAGTCCAAGAAGCACCATCGCCATGCTCACTATCGTGTCTTCGCACGCACCCGGTGCACTCCACAACGCGCCTTGCCAAATCCAGCAAGCACCGCACAGTTTCTTGTCGCAGAGTGGAGCAGCGGTAGCTCGCCAGGTTCATACCCTGGAGGCCATGGGTTCGATCCCCATCTCTGCCACGCGGGGGTATTTACCTAAGGTGGATACCCATGTTTACCGAAGTCCCGGTTTTCTTTCAAAAACCGGGACTTCGTGCATTTTGGGGGAAGCCAGTACCGTGAGGTCCGATGCTGGACTCATGGCAAAGGCGTGTGAGTGGTGTCGAACTTTTAGTTGCAACTCTGGCGGTGCGCACCCCCTTACGCATCTCGTTGTCGACGAACGCCAGCTCTGTGTCGATGTAGAGATCGCCTGGGCTCTTAAGCTCGCCTGGGAAAATAAAATCCCTACCTCGAATAGCTGTCAAGCTTGGCGCGAGTGGGCCCCAGAAGAAGTGCCCCCGCCCTGGAAACGCCGAATTGATGTCGACAATGACAAAGACGCTCATCGGCTGGCCCAACTCCTTCAGCTGCGTCGCTACGACCTTGACCCGAATAATTGGGGCGGCATCTCGCTCACCTGGTTTAACGATGACGAGCGTTGTTAACCTGCGTGTACCTTTCGCACACTTCTGGTGCAACATCTCCGCGATGGCAGGCACATTCGCCCCCAACGACGCCCGCATTGTGCCCACAGGTTCCGTACTCTGGGTGACTCTTGGTGCACTGGGGCAGATCGGTCATGCCTCTACGATACCAATGTGTAGACCAGTTAAAAATCAAACGAATTTCGATTAGAACTCGTCAAAAAACGGCCCCAATCGTCAATACCAAGGCTTAGGTAAATACCCCACGCGAGTTTTCAAGAGCGTTTACGCCTGTGAAAGCCAGATGTATGCCCGGGGTCGTGTTCGAGAGAAATCCGGACCGCCCGGGCGCGAGTACGCAAGCACAGACCTCTGGTCTGTGTTTTTCGCTAGTGCCCAGAACGCTCTTTGGCATGTCCGCACTCACCAATGCCTTAGAAGGCCGCGCCGAAAAGTACAGCTCCAACAACTACCTCTACGGCAGAGCCCTCGAGCTCGCCGGCCAGTCAGTGGTCTCGCTCTACACCAATGCCCCCTGCCCCCTGGGCGTCGGGCTTTCTCGTCGCTTGCCGGGCCGCATTGCCATGGCCTCGATCGTGACCGTCGCCTTTACGGGATTCGCCATCGCCGCGAGCGCCATGATCACCCAGAACAATCAGAAACCAGCGGGCTTTCCTGGACCTTCCGGCCCATCCCACGCCCTCTTGATCCCCTTCATCTTGATACCGGCCCTGGCGATCATTGGCACATGGGTGGCGGTCTTGCGGGGTTCTGGCGACAAGAAGATCGGCCAGGCAATGATCGCCCGCGGCCAGCAACTTTCGGCCTCGGCACCCAAGGTTGACGAGACTGCAATGCGCGCCGACATGGAAAGCATCTGGGCTGAGGCCACGCGCATTGCTGCGATGAATGCGCGCACGGCCGCGTTGAGAAACAATCGCCTCATGATGCAAAACAACATGATGAGCAACCAGATGATCAACAATCAAATGATGAACGACCCCGACATGGGAAACAACTTTCCTGGTAGTGGCTTTTAGTTCCACCTGTCGCTAACGATCTCAAAAACCCCCGAGCACCAACAAGTGCTCGGGGGTTTTTGCTGTTCGCAAAAGACGTGCCAGAACTATTCGGTCAGGGCTACTGGCTCGGTGTTCTTGGCCCCACCGGCCGGAAGCAGCAGTGAGGGAATGATCGCGAGCGCGGAGGCCGCAAAGACCCACCAGTACGCACTGCCAAAGGCACTGGCCACGATCGATGCAATGCTCGCGGGCAACTTCCCACCGACTGACGCCATGGAGAGGCCCCCACCAAAGTGCGCACTCAGCGCGCTGGTGAGAACCACCGAGAACAACGCCACGCCGATTGAACCGCCGACTTGGCGAATGATTGACGTCGCCGCCGTCGCGCGCGGCACTTGGTCGTGGCTGAGGCCTCGGTACGACGCAGCGATCACCGGCATCATCGCGAGGCCGAGTCCCAGTCCGCGTACAAACAGCGCGGCCCCCAAGAACCACAGACTCGTCGACGCCCCCACGAAGCAAAACACCAAGGTGCCGAGCGCCATCACGGCCATGCCGAGTGGCACCATCGTGCGAGGGCCCCTGCTGTCAGCCAGCGTGCCGGCCTTGCGCATGATGATGGCCGCACCAATTCCCTGGGGAGCCATCATGAGGCCAGCCTGCCAGGGCGACATGCCGCGAACGATCTCATAGTACAAAGGCAACAAGAACATCGCACCGTACAGAACTGCTCCGGTCAAGAAGATGTTCACCGACGCCACCGAGAAGTTGCGCTGCTTGAAGAGCCTCATGTCGAGCAGGGGTTCTTCGGCTCGGAAAGAACGCCATACGAAGGCGCCAATAAGGACCACCGACGCGACGATGGGCAACAAGACCCCGGCCGTACCAATGCTCGACGTGCCCGTGATCTTCGACAGGCCATAGACCAACAGACCCAGTCCCGGGCTGAGTGCCAAGAAGCCCGCGAGGTCGAAGCGGTGACCCTTGTCCGCGGCCACCTTCGGCAAGAACCTCGCCGCGGCCGCCAATGCGATGATGCCAATGGGCAGGTTCACAAAGAAGATCCAGCGCCACGACACGTTCGAGATGATGAGGCCACCAACAACTGGTCCGAGAATCGGCCCGAGCATCGTCGGAATGCCGAGTACCGCCATAACCCGACCCATCTTGTCGGGACCCGCCGAGCGAGCCATCAGGGTTTGACCGACCGGCTGGATCATACCGCCACCGAGTCCCTGCAAGATACGAAAGAAGATCAACGCCCCCGCCGACCACGCGAGGCCACAGAGAGCGGAGCCCAACACGAAGATTGTCAACGACGCCATGTACACGGGCTTGGCGCCAATGCGGTGCACCGCCCAACCCGACACCGGGATCACCACCGCGAGTGCGAGCAGGTAGGCCGTAGTGACCCACTGGATAGTCGACAAGCTCGCGTGGAGGTCAACGCCCAAACGACTAAGCGCCACCGCCACAATCGTTGAGTCCAAGATGGCCATGATCGTGCCGAGCACCACGACGATGCCGGTGCGTATGACGTGGGGATCGAGTGCGTTGTTTGGTGTGGTTGGAGAGATTTCGGTAGCCGTAGCCATAAGACATGTCCTTGTCGTAGTCGTCCGGCGCGCCAGTTCCTCGGCGCGGAGATGACCAGTAACTGTGCTGAGCGCGCGCAGCTCGGCAACCAAAAAGCAACTACGGCGCAGATGCCCGCCATCTAAAAGAGAGTCCGGGTGCCTGAGCGGCAACTCGTCAAAAGTTCCGCACCATAAATCAGCCACAGACGTAACTCAATGGCAGAGTGTCCCGACAAAAAGGGCTGGTAGTGGGTTCGATCCCCACCGTCTGTACCAGATCAAAAAGCCGTCCGGGCTACTTATCTTGGTGGCCACGCCAACGTCAGCAGGGCCCCGCACCTGAGCCGTACAACACTGGGTTAGCTCCCTTGGCCGAGGGCTCCACCACGCAAGCCACCGTCTTCGTTTTGCCCGTCGGAACCACGAACTTCCACACGTTGCTCGCCTTACGGCTCACTGAGGCGCTAACACCCTTGGGGCCAGCCTTCAGCGCCTCTGCGATGTAGCTGGCGTTCACCACCGCGTGGTCGAGGTTGGCCATCGTGACCGCTTGGAAGGAGATACCGAGCGCAATCCTCTCGGCCGTCTGCTGGTTCGGCGCCGCCGCTCCCACCGGCCCCGCCAGTCCAGCCATCAACGCCCCCGCAACGATCACTCCGCAGATTCCTCTACGCATGTAGGTCTCCTTTCACAAGTACCAGAGCACTTGACTGTTCGCACTCGTAGCCCCGCGCGCAAGTCAACGATTAGCGCAGTTGCTCAGCCAGTCGCTGCGGTGAAACGGGGATGATGGTCAGTCCCAGCACGTCCGCGTGCAGTCCGGGCGTCGTGAACTGCAACACGACCTGGGCGACCAGATCTGCTCCTCGGTGCAGCACCACCCGGTAGTCAAGCGGGCCGATCAACGTGGCTACTGCGCCAAAGAGCCGTTCGACTCCGCCAACCAGTGCGGGAAAGTCCTTGGCCACGATGCGCAACTCTCCGGCATAACTCGGTGCGTACGGCGCGTAGATCAAAGCACCCTCGCGAGAAATCACCAAGCCCGCCGACTCGGCCGCCTCGGCGTCTTTCGCCAACGCCTCTTTGGACAGATTGAACTCCCACGCACTGGCGCTCTCGATGCTCGTACTCACCACCTGAGCGTGCAGGTGCGGCTGAGAAGACCCGACGCTCTGACCGACCGAGATGGTTCGCAGTGTCTTGGCAAAACCTTGGTGAAACCGATCCGCAACTTCGTACATCTGAGAAAGCACACTCGCGAGCTCGAGACGACTCAGCTCCTCAATGCCGTTCACGTGGCGCTTGACCACGATCAGGTCCGCTCGGCCAGCTCGCTCGACCGGGCTCCAGCGGTTGCTCGTGGTGCGCACGTGCTCGTCGTCGAGACTGACGTCCCGCCACGCTCCGTCGTCGAGGATCTGGCTCTTCTCGTTCAGCTGGTCGCTCGCCAACCGGCACAGCGCGCACGCTCCCGGTACCGCCGGCAGGTGACGTACGGCTCTGGGAAAAGGCTTCGCGGACATGTCCGGGTGAACACTTCGCACTCCGGTTAGTGGATCGCTACGAACCTCGCTCGTCATGACATCGACTGTTCGCGCGCAACAAAAATCGCCGCCAACCCCAACTTTGCCCAGTACTTCCTTGCCCACCGCGGCCGTCACTTCTGCGAGACCCCCTTGCGCCTCGCCGCGCTGCGCAGGTGAACCAGGTGCAACGCCGCCGCTACCAAGATCCCGTAGCACAAGCTCCCGAGCACGTCAGCGGGGTAGTGGTAGCGCTTCGACAACAGCCACCACTCGACGACCGCCGCGTAAGCCAGAGCACTCACGATCGCGAGTACCACGTAGCGTCGCTTCGCGCCCAGCCAGTACACGAGCAACACGACCCCCGCGCTAATCAAACAAGCGGCACTCGCGTGCCCGCTCGGAAAGGCGTAGCCGTGACCCTTGATTCGACCAATCAGCGGCTTGAGAATTCGGTCGTTCGCAATGGCCGCACCGCCAAGGCCCACCACTAACAAGATGCTCTCGCGCCACGACACCCACAACGCCCCCACCCCCAAGACCCCGAGGGCTACGAAGAAGTGAGTTGGCTGCGTCAAACCCAGCGCCCACCAGCCAAGTCCTCTCGGACTGCTGTTCGCCAACAGGTCCGCGACCCGGTTTTCTCCCCACAAAGAGTGGTGACTGGCAAAGAGAACTGCCAGGGCGGCAAACACGGCTGCTGCGGCTACGGCTGTAGCTTTGAAGGCTCGGGGCATGCCCCGTACCGTTCAAGTGCCCTCACTTCGCGCACTCGGCGGCGAGTCACCCCGACCGCCTCGCAGCCAAGTGTGTGGTTCAGCGGTGCTCGGCCAAGAACGCCGCCACCGAAGTAAGATTCGCGCGGGTCAGTCCCTGGTTCGATCTCGTAGAGATGAGTAGGTACGGAGCGTCCAGGCTGGTCACACTGTCGCTAAAGATCTTTCCGATCTCTTCGCGTCGTACGTCCATCTCGTCATCCACCCAGATAAAGGGCACACCCCTGGGGTGGTGCTGCACCAGGGCGTCGAGTTTCCACCACAAAGAGCCCGGCCGGTGCTCGAGCACGAGTTGCTCGGGCCAGGAAAAGAGGGGGCACAGTCGCTCGTTCGCCCCGTACTCCCAGCTCGTCAACCACACCCGCTGCGCTTCGAGCTCGTCGATCATTGACGCGAGCGTGGGTGACCACGGGGTGTCGTGCGAGCCCGGCACGACCTGCCAGTCGCCAAACTCATCAACGAGCGGCGTCACAAAGGGACAAAGAACGCCATCAACATCTAAGTACAAACGAGCAACCATGTTAGTACTCGTGTTTGCTTCGAAGTTTCTCGCCGCCAGCTCGCCCTACGAACTGCGAAGAAAATCCAGCTTTGGCGCAAAACTCACCACGCCCCCACCAAGTTCCGCACGAGCGCACAGCTCTTTGAGCAACAACGCGTCAAGCACCTCACTGACCTCTCTCGCCCGTACGACGTCAAAGAGTGCTTGGGCGATGAACCCGTCACCAAAGCCCTCTTGAAATGCGGCGCTGGCGGACTGGTCGACGTAGAGATCTCCCGAGTCGCTTCGCCCGTACACCACAGCCGCGCAGAGCCGCCGGCCGTCTGCGAGTTGCGCCAGCGCGAATAAGGCCTCACGCGCCTCGACGTCCGCCGAGGGCATCACCCCTGGGTTTATAGAAACGTACGCGTCGGCGACCACGGCCAAGGCGTCACAACAAAGAGCCCCGCCAACGCCCTTGGCCAGTTCGAGCACCGCTTCTTTCTCGGGCTCTTGGGTCCAGCCCATCTCGAGCACGCCAACGAGCTCGTTGTCACGCAGAAAGAGAAAACTCGGAACAACGTCAACTCCATCTCGAAGATCGTCGAGCCGAGCCGAGATCACCCACCCCAGCAGGTTTCGCACCTGGTTCTCGTCCGTTCGCACTGCACCTCCGCACATTCGCCAGCTCCCGCGATCCTGCCACGGAGCTGTGCCATCACTGAGTGCGCCAATTCACGTTTCGCGCACCGTCAGAGATGTTCCCCTCGAACGAAAGATCCTCGTGGCCAAAATTCTCTCCAACAAAGCCCGCTGCTTGTCTTGCCAAGACGTCATCGAGTCGACCTCGGTGCACCACTTCGTCTCGTGTCGCTGTGGCGCCATCTGTGTCGACGGTGGTCTCGCCTACCTGCGACGCTCGGCCTCGGACCCCAACTTGCTCGAAGAGCTCTCCGACATTCACTACGAACTGTGTGTCTGCGGCCACGACGTTGACAATCACACTCTGGCTACCCCCGGAGTCGTCCCCTCACTTCCCCCTTCCCGCACGAGCTGCTGGGACTGCGAGTGCGCGTTGTTCTACGCAGCTGGCTTCCAGCTCTAACCATCCAACACCCCGACCACCCCAACTCATAAAGGAACCCGTATGAACGTCACCATGCTCCTCGCCGACTCCGCCCAGGTAGCTGACGGCAAGCTCTACATCCTCGGCGGCGGTTGGTCTGTCACCGGGCCCCAGCCCGCTCCCATGGCCGTGGCCATGAAATTGGAAGTATCCGGTACCGACCTTGGTCGCGAGCACCACTGGGCTCTCTGGCTCGAAGACGCCGATGGGCACCCGGTCATGTTCGAAACCTCCCAAGGCATCTTGCCCATCGAGATCTCCGGGGACTTCACGGTCGCTACGCCAGAGAACTGGCCCGCGGGAATCGCT
>Ga0214201_1000043_pt1 | contig 56365 bp, 50 predicted proteins | sample TroBogEpilimnion_32_FD_153039 | JGI IMG/M metagenome (GOLD analysis project Ga0214201, IMG submission 153039) | Freshwater microbial communities from Trout Bog Lake, WI - 29MAY2009 epilimnion | ecosystem: Environmental > Aquatic > Freshwater > Lake > Epilimnion/Euphotic zone | place: Trout Bog...
CTTCGCTCCTTCGGTGAAAAACGTCTCAGAACCGTCTTTTACCGAGCCGAAGGGGTGGCTGCCCACCTCAGAATTTACAGCACTTTACGGACGCAACCACCATGTCAAAAGTCGCCATCTTGGAAACGCACAATCTCACCAAAGAATTTGGTGGTTTTTTGGCCGTGAGCGACGTGTCTATTCGTGTGTTAGAAGGCACCATCCACGCGCTTATTGGGCCGAACGGCGCTGGTAAGACAACGGTTTTCAATCTTTTGACCAAGTTTTTTCAGCCTACCAAAGGAACCATTCTTTTTGAAGGTACCGATATAACGTTTGAAAAGCCTGCCGGAATTTCGAGAAAAGGGTTAGTCCGCTCCTTTCAGATTTCGGCTGTTTTTCCTCACATGTCCGTCCTAGATAATATTCTTGTTGCACTGCAGCGGCCCATGGGCACGTCGTTTCAGTTCTGGCGTTCGCCTCGTGTTCTCAACCAATTGAATGATCGCGCTTTTGAACTACTTGAAGCCGTTGGGTTGAAATCCATGGCTGGATTATTGGCCGCCGACTTGGCCTATGGCCACAAGCGAGCTCTTGAGTTGGCAACGACTTTGGCACTCGATCCCAAGCTTCTCCTGCTAGATGAACCAACACAGGGTATGGGGATGGAGGATGTTCAACGTATGACGGATCTCATCCGGGTGAGCGCAAAAGGCCGCACCGTGTTGATGGTTGAGCACAATATGTCGGTTATTGCAGCGATAGCGGATACGATCACAGTTCTTCAGCGCGGCAGCGTTATCGACGAAGGCCCCTACGAAACAGTGGCGAAGAACCCAAAGGTCATCGAAGCGTATATGGGCGTCGAGACAACCGAATATTTGAACGGCCATTAGCGATGAATATTGCCATTGATATTGAGAATTTAAATGCTTGGTATGGTGAAAGCCATGTGCTTCACGGTATAAATTTAACGGTCAAGGAAGGCGAAGTTGTTACCCTTCTGGGACGAAATGGCGTGGGTCGTACGACAACCATGCGGGCCATTATGGGATTAACGGGCCGCAGGACGGGACGCATAACTGTGCATGGTCGCGATATTCTTGACCTGCCTTCCTATAAAATTGCTCGGATGGGCCTGGGGTATTGTCCGGAAGAGAGGGGAATATATTCTACGCTAACCGTTGCAGAAAATCTCCGATTGCCGATTATTGTAGATCCCAAGTATGCGATGGCCGAAGAGGAGATTTTCACCGTCTTTCCAAATCTAAAGGAACGTTTGCAAAGTCAGGGAACACGGCTATCGGGCGGAGAGCAGCAGATGTTAGCCATCGCACGTGTCCTTCGGACCGGCGCTCGTATCCTTTTACTCGACGAAATTTCCGAGGGCTTAGCGCCTGTGATCGTCAAAGCAATTGCTAGCGCGGTCCGGCATTTGAAGACTCGTGGCTATACGATCATTTTGGTTGAACAAAATTTCCGTTTCTCCGCTTCGATGGCCGATCATTTTTATGTCATGGACAGCGGTCGTATCGTCCATGATTTTGCAAGCGGTGACCTACAAACAAATGAAGCGATATTACACGATTATCTAGGAGTTTGATCGTCAATCAATTCTGCTGCGCAATTTAACCTAGTATTCGATCCATAGGTTCGAATATTTCAACTAAAATGGGGGAGACGATGATTAAAAAAATTGACTACAAATTATCAATGCTAGCATTGGGCCTCTTAATTGGTACCTCGTGTGGAGCTATCATAGAAGCACAGGCAGCAACCGACCAAGTCGTTATCGGCGACATAGACGATATGTCGGCCGTCTATGCTGATGTCATCGGTCCAAAGGGTATTGAAGCCATCAAGATGGCAATTGATGATTTTGGTGGCAAAGCTCTCGGCAACCCAATTACACTCCTGTCGGCTGACCATCAAAACAAGCCAGATATTGGAGCCTCCAAATATCGTGAATGGGCAGACCAATCGGGTTTGACAATGCTTCTGGGGGGATCAAATACCGGCGTTAGTTTAGCTATGGCAAAAGTGGCGGGCGAGAAAAAAGTTCCGTTCTTTGCTGTCGGTGCAGCTGGCTCATCGCTGACTAATGCGGATTGTACGCCTTATACGGTCCACTATTCGTATGATACAACCTCGCTTGCGAATGGAACCGCAACGGCAATGGTTCAAGCTGGCGGAAAAAAATGGTTCTTCCTGACAGCCGATTACGCCTTCGGAACTCAATTGCAAGAAGCGGCAACCAAAGTTGTTCTTAAAAACGGCGGCACGGTTGTTGGCTCAGTTCGAGTTCCGCTCGGAACAACTGATTTTTCGTCTTTCTTGCTGCAAGCGCAAAGCTCGGGCGCCGATGTTGTTGGCCTCTCAAATGCCGGAACGGATTTTGTTAATTCCCTGAAATCAGCCAACGAATTTGGTATTAGCAAAACGATGAAGCCAGCCGCCTTGCTTGCGTTCATCAGCGATATTCACGCATTGACACTGCAAACAGCTCAAGGTTTGACGCTTACAACCGGGTGGTATTGGGACTTAAATGATACGACACGGGCATTTGGTAAGCGGTTTTTTGATAAAACAGGTCGTATGCCAACGATGAATCAGGCGGGCTATTATTCTGCTACGCTGACTTATCTTACCGCTGTTAAAGCTGCAGGGACAACGGATCCTGACAAGGTCATGGACGCGCTTAGGTCGCTTAAAATCAATGATAGTTTTACGAGCAATGGTTATATTCGTAAAGACGGCGTGATGGTCCACGATATGTATGTCATGGAAGTCAAAACCCCGGCCGAGTCGAAGGCGCCGTGGGATTATTACAAAGTTATTCGCAAGATGGATGGCGAAGAAGCCTTTGGTCCCCTAAGCGATTCAACCTGTAAATATGCTCACTAAGGCGTCTAAATCATAATTTACTCATAATAACGCGCGCCAATCATTTAAATTGGTGCGCGTTACTTTCCCCCGCAACGGATCTGTATAATGATCACAATCCTTGGCTATCCTCTTCCTGCGATTTTGGGGCAATTGATCTTAGGTCTGGTTAATGGCTCGTTCTATGCGATTTTGAGCTTGGGCCTCGCGGTAATTTTCGGATTATTGCGGATTGTCAATTTTTCGCATGGCGCGATGTACATGATCGGTGCTTTTGTTGCGCATATCATTCTTGCAAATTTTGGTTTGAATTATTGGGTCTCGCTAATTGTTGCCCCAGTTACCGTTGGCCTTTTGGGTGTTGTCATCGAGCGTGTGTTTCTTAGTCGGTTACGCGGCTTGGATCCACTTTACGGTTTGCTCTTGACCTTCGGTTTAGCCTTAATTGCCGAAGGTGTTATGCAACAGAAATTTGGCTCGTCCGGTATCGGTTATCCCGTGCCGGCCTTGCTTCAAGGCGCGTACAATCTTGGTTTTATGTTTATCCCGATTTATCGTTTGTGGGTCGTCGTTGTATCGATCGTCGTTTGTTTGACGACGTGGCTGGTAATAGAGCGTACGAGTCTGGGTGCAATTCTTCGCGCCGCAACTGAAAATTCCGCTCTTACTCAAGCCTTTGGGATCAATGTACCCGTTTATTTAACTGCAACTTATGCGTTCGGAGTAGGTCTTGCAGGACTCGCCGGTGTGCTCGCCGCACCAATTACCCAAGTTAGTCCCTTAATGGGTTCTAGTTTGGTTGTTGTTGTATTTGCCGTTGTTGTTATTGGTGGCATGGGCTCGATTATGGGTGCCATTGTTAGCGGCATTATTCTCGGATTGCTCGAAGGTCTTACAAAAGTCATTTACGCCGAGGCTTCGACGACCGTGATCTTTATTATAATGGCGGTTGTTTTATTGCTGCGGCCTGTTGGCCTGTTCGGGAGGGAATGATGGCGCAACGGTTCTCGAGGCGTCTAGAGTGGCTGCTTCTCCTCCTTGCAGTTTTTGCTCCATTTTTGGGGGTTTACCCTATTTTTGCAATGAAGCTTATTTGTTTTGCCATTTTTGCTTCTGCATTTAATTTGCTTCTCGGCTTTACGAGACTCTTGAGCTTTGGTCATGCTGCCTATTTTGGCGTAGCGGCTTACACAACGGCGTGGTGCCGCGTTCACATTAATTTGCCGACCGAGCTTTCGATATTAGCCGGGGTAGCGTTAAGTGCTGTCTTGGGTCTTGTCATCGGAACGTTGGCTAGCCGAAGGACCGGCATCTATTTTGCGATGATTACGCTTGCCTTGGCGCAATGTGTTTATTTCTTCTGTCTTCAACTACCGGCGACCGGTGGTGAGAACGGTATTCAAGGCGTTCCGCGCGGCACTTTGTTCGCTATTATTCCCCTTCAATCCGATATGTCGATGTATTATGTAGTCTTGGTCATCGGGGTTTTCGTCTATCTCGGCATCCAACGTATCGTTTTTTCGCCTTTTGGTCAGGTTGTGAAGGCCATCGGTGAACATGAACCGCGGGCTATATCGCTTGGCTACAGTGTTGAGCGCTACAAAGTTTTGGCGTTCGTATTATCGGCTGCCATTGCTGGAATTGGCGGAAGTTTAAAGGCATTGGTTATGGGTCTTGCCACTTTGTCCGACGTTCACCAATCAACGTCAGGCGAAGTGATCCTCATGACGCTCCTTGGTGGAACAGGAACCTTCTTGGGTCCGGTTATTGGGTCGGGTATCGTGATTACTTTGCAGGAATATCTTTCCGATCGCGTGGGATCGTGGGTCAGCGTCATTATCGGCTGCATTTTCGTCATCTGTGTCATGCTATTTCGAAAAGGAATTATTGGGGAGATTGAAGCCTACATCGAGCGCAGAGGGTAGGGCCGATATCGCCCGGGTTTCCGAACAGCTACTTTCAACCGAGATGTTGATTAGGGTATGAGAACCGTCGCGCCAGTTGTCTTCCGGCCTTCAAGAGCCCGGTGGACGTCGGCTGCATCTTTCAATGCAGCTTTTGCCGGAGGCTGAATTTTAATTGTCTTGTCTGCAATGACTTTAAAGAGCTCGCGCGCGCCTTTTACGAGGTCTTCGCGCTTTGCGAAATAGGCGAAATAGCTCGGACGTGTCAGGAACAAAGAGCCCTTTGGCCCAAGAATGCTGGGACTGATTGGGTCTACCGGTCCAGATGCGTTTCCAAAGCTCACCATCATGCCGAGAGGCCTCAAGCAATCAAGCGAACCCATGAAGGTGTCCTTACCAACGCCGTCATAGACAACATGGCATTTCTCGCCTTTTGTCAGTTTTCCGACCTGCTCAACAAAATTTTCGGTTCGATAATTGATAACATATTTGCACCCGCCCTTTGTCTTGGCGAGCTTGGCCTTGTCATCCGTCCCGACGGTCCCAATTACCGTTGCTCCAAGATGCTTCGCCCATTGTCCAAGAATGAGGCCAACGCCACCTGCGGCCGCGTGATTGAGAACGATATCCCCTTCCTTGACGCGATAGGTGCGGCGTAAGAGGTATTGCGCCGTAAGTCCCTTGAGCATAATGGCCGCAGCGACAGCATCACTGATTGAATCCGGAATTTTGACGATCACTGACGCCGAGACATTGCGTTCTTCGGCATAAGAACCCGGCGATGTCACAAAGGCCACGCGGTCCCCTTTGCGGATGCCTGTTACACCTTCGCCTAATGCCGTAACAATGCCCGCACCTTCACTGCCAGGCGTGAAGGGTAAGCTCGGCGATGGATAAAGCCCTGTTCGATAATAGACATCGAGATAATTGACACCAATCGCCGTATGGCGAACTCGGACTTCACCTTGTCTTGGTGGTGGTAGCGTCACATCTTCATAAGACAGGACTTCGGGGCCTCCAGTCTTCCGGATTACAATCGCCTTGGTCATCAGGTCCCCCAATGTGAGTTATAGATTATGCGTCAATAGTAGTTGTCTTTTGACCGTGCGCAAGACCAAGGGCATGAAGCCTATTTCTACATAATATTTCAAAAAGGACTTTTATTTTAATGGCTTAGTAAAAAATTTTAGATTTTCGGTAGGGCAGTCCAGAAAACGCTGTATAGTACGTAACCTCCCTCCGCTGCCAAAAAACATCTTAAAAACAATTGCTTAATCATAACATTCCGTCTGTTATGCGGTTCTGGTTCTTTGGTCGAGCCAATAAGGCTGAGTTAACCAAGTCACTTGATAAACTAATATATTAGTATATATTTTCCCGAAAATTGGAGGAATGCTCGAAATGGCGCAGCGGTCTGCATCGCTCGTAGTCAAGGTGAACGATAGCCCGGTCGACGGTCTTGGGCGCCGGGCAAGGCTCGGTCAGAGGGCGCCAATGCTGAGGCCGCGTACGGTTTCTACAGTGATCCATGATGCCTTACGCGACGAAATCCTCGCGATGCGTCGCAAGCCCGGCGAGGCTTTGTCAGAGAAGGAAATTGCCGCACATTTCGGCGTCAGTCGTACGCCGGTGCGGGAGGCCATCCTGAAATTGGTAGAAGAACGGCTCGTCGAAATTTTCCCGCAATCGGGCACCTTTATTGCCCGCATTCCAGTTGAGGAATTGGGCGAGGCAATGCTGGTTCGATCGGCGCTTGAGAAGACCACAGTAGCGCTTGCCGCCCACCATCATCGCGAGGCGGACCTCGCTGCCTTATCGGATATCCTCGATCGCCAAGAAATGGCAGCTAAGGCGCAAGATCGAGATGCCTTTCATGATGGCGACGAGGCGTTTCATCAGGCCATTGCATTGGCCGCAGGCTATCCGAATATCTGGCGTCTTGTGACGAGCGTGAAATATCAAGTAGATCGCTATCGCCGTCTAACTTTGCCCGCTCCTGGCCGAATGGCCAAAGTGATTGCCGAGCATCGCGCTATTTATGACGCGATTGCATCGCGTAATGCGAGTGGCGCGACAGCGGCAATGGAAGACCATCTCGCGGCTTTGATGGGCCGCACCGAAGTTGATTATATCAATCCTGACTATCTCGTGCGCACCGCGCCGCAAGACAAGGTTTCATAAAAGCGATGACATCTCCGTTTTTGCATCCTGATCGTTTGTTCTCCGCAGAGCCGCAGCTCCGTACGATTGCAAGGCGGCTTTATGACGGCATCGCAACGCTACCGATCATTTCTCCGCACGGCCATACGGATCCGACTTGGTATGCGGATGATCAGAATTTTGCTGATCCGACATCGCTGTTTGTCATCCCTGATCATTATATTTTCCGCATGCTTTACGCCCAAGGTGTGCCTCTCGAAAAGCTCGGCGTGCCAAGGGTGGATGGCGGCGCAACGGAGAGTGACCCACGCGCGATTTGGCGTTTGTTTGCGGCGCATTGGCATTTGTTCCGTGGCACACCAACACGGCTATGGCTTGATCATGCCTTCTCGACTTTGTTTGATATCAATGAGGCGCTTTCACCAGCCAATGCTGACAGGCTTTATGATCGCATCGCTGAAAAATTGGCTGAAACCGAATACCGCCCGCGTGCTTTGTTCAAGCGCTTTAACATCGAAGTGATTGCAACAACCGAAGGTGCGCTTGATCCGCTTGATGCGCATCGTCGCATGCGCGAGTCGGGTTGGGACGGGCGCGTGGTGACAACCTATCGCCCCGACTCGGTGGTTGATCCCGAGTTTGAAGGGTTCGCTAAAAATCTCGTTACCTTTGGCGAAATCACCGGATGTGACACGACCACATGGACAGGCTATATCGACGCGCACCGGAAGCGTCGTGCGTTCTTCAAATCCTATGGCGCGACGGCGACCGATCACGGCCACCCCACTGCACGCACGGCTAATCTTTCTGAGGACGAAGCAGCTACGCTTTATGAGCGTGTGCGGCATGGGCAAGCGAGTGCGACAGATGCTGAATTGTTCCGTGCGCAAATGCTCACCGAGATGGCGAAATTATCCCTTGAAGACGGGCTTGTGATGCAAATTCACGCAGGCTCCTACCGCAATCATAATCGTGGATTATTCGCCAAATTCGGCCGCGATAAAGGTGCCGATATCCCGCAACCAACCGATTATGTGCATGCGCTGCAACCGCTCTTGGATCGCGTTGGCAATGAGCGTGATTTGACGATCATTCTCTTCACATTGGATGAGACCGTTTATTCGCGCGAGCTTGCACCTCTAGCGGGCCATTATCCCTGCTTGCGGCTTGGCCCGCCGTGGTGGTTCCATGACAGTGTGGAAGGCATGCTGCGTTTCCGTGAGATGACTACGGAGACAGCGGGCTTTTACAACACAGTCGGATTTAACGATGACACGCGCGCGTTTCCTTCAATCCCCGCGCGCCACGATGTCGCACGGCGGGTCGATTGCGTCTATCTCGCCAAGCTCGTTGCTGAGCATCGCTTGCACGAAGATGAAGCGCATCTTCTTGCCCATGATCTTGCCTACGGCCTCGCAAAGGCCGCCTATAAACTGTGAAATGACCCAACAAAATCTTTAAGGGAGGACGAACAATGACTGATCTGATGAAAACCCAATTTGCGATGACGCGTCGCGGATTGTTAGGCAGCGCTGCGGGCCTTGCGGCACTGGGCCTTTCACCGCTGCGTGCTTTTGCAGCCAACCCACCGGCATCGCCTGTGACACTCAATATTGTCGACGTCGCGGGTAATCTTGCGCTCACCCAGCCAGCGCTTGAAGCCTATCAAAAGGCCAAGCCGAATTTTGTGTCGAAAATTACCTTCACAAAAGCGCCTGCGCCAGAATTGCCGGGTAAGATCAAAGCGCAACAAGATGCAGGCAAAGTCGATATTGATATCGTGTTGACCGGCACGGACGCGCTCTCGGCAGGGCTTAGCCAAAATCTCTGGGTCCAGCTTTTACCGGATCAAGCAGGCGCTTTGCCTAAGCTCGATGATATTTATCTTGCAGGTGCTGCCGCGATGCAGGGTTTGGCCAAAGGTCAAGGCGTTGTGGTGACCTATTATCCATCGGGCCCCTTGCTTGAATATATGCCTGACAAAGTGAAGACGCCGCCAACATCCGCTGAAGAATTGCTGGCCTTTACGAAAGCAAACCCAAACCGCTTCCTTTATGCGCGTCCAGCTAATTCCGGCCCAGGCCGCACCTTCATGATGGGTCTGCCTTACCTCTTGGGTGATAGTGATCCGAAGGATCCGGAAAAGGGCTGGACCAAGACGTGGGCCTATCTCAAAGAACTCGATGCGGGCATTGAATATTATCCAACCGGCACAGGTGCCACGATGAAGGAGCTCGGAGAAGGCACGCGCGATATCATCGTCTCGACAACGGGGTGGGATATCAATCCACGCGTCTTGGGTGTCGTGCCGAAGGAAGCAGCGATCACCACGCTGAAAGGTTTCCATTGGGTGACGGATGCGCATTATATGTGCGTGCCAAAGGGCTTGCCTGCTGAAAAGCTCGCGGTGATTTTGGATCTCATGGCCTTTATGCTGGAACCTGCGCAACAGGCTGTGACCTATGACAAGGGCTATTTCTATCCGGGTCCGGCAGTAAAGGGTGTCACGCTCGATATGGCGCCTGCGGAAAGCCAAGCCGCAATTAAGGAATTCGGTCGCCCCGAATATGAGGCGCTGATTGCGGGTAATCCGCTCGAATTGCCGCTTGAGCCGTCCAAAATGGTCATCGCATTCCGCATGTGGGACGAACTGATCGGCGCGAAAAAGACCAAGTAAAAGAAGTCCAGCCCCACCCCGCGTTTTTATGCTGCGGGGTGGGCTTTTCACTACTGTCTATTCGCGCCTGCTACGGAGACAAAAATGGCCTTATCCGATTCCTTTAAGACGCTGCGTCTTGATTCCGTAGGCCGTGCCTTCGGCGCAATGCAGGCCCTTCATAATTTTTCGATTGAGATCAAGCGCGGAGAATTTATTGCGCTGCTTGGTCCATCGGGCTGCGGTAAATCGACGGCATTGAATTGTATCTCCGGCCTTTTGCCCACGACCAGCGGCTCCATATGGCTCGATGACAAACGCATTGATACGTTGGCCGTTGAAGACCGTGGCTTTGGCATGGTGTTTCAAAATTATGCGCTATTTCCGCATATGACGGTGCGCGCCAATATCGGCTTCGGATTGAAAATGCGCGACGTGCCGAAAGAAGCGCGTGAGAAGCGTGTGGATGAAGCGATCCGCACCGTGCGGCTTGAATCGCAAGCGCATAAATTGCCGGGTCAGCTTTCGGGCGGGCAGCAACAACGCGTGGCGATTGCGCGCGCAATTGCGATTGATCCGCCGCTTGTATTGATGGACGAGCCCCTATCGAATCTCGATGCAAAATTACGGCTTGAAATGCGGCAGGAAATTCGCCGCATCCATCAAAGTCTCGGCTCAGTGACCATCTATGTGACGCATGACCAGGATGAGGCGCTATCGCTTGCCGATCGTATCGTAGTGTTGCGTGACGGAATGATCCGTCAGGTTGGAACACCGGAGGAGCTTTACAAACGACCTGCGAGTTTGGACGTCGCAGCGTTTATGGGTTTCCGCAATCGGCTTTCGGGTCAAAATGCACAAATGGTAGGGCAGCATGATGTGCGCTTTTCCGCGTGTGGTGTAGCCCTTCAAGGCGTGGCGATGGCTCCTCATCTCTCGGGGTCCGTTGTTGCCGCCATTCGCCCCGATGATCTTGTGCCCGTGGCTGCAGGCGAAGGATTGGCCGCAAGTGTTGAGGCTATTGAATATCGCGGTCATGACTATTTCGGCGTGGCGCGCGCGACTGACGGCACGGAATTGTTTTTCCGTTCCACCGCACCACTTGCCACAGGCCTATCGATTGCGCTTGGCGCGGAGCCTTCAAAAATCCTCGTCTATCCGGGAGAGACGCCATGAGCGATGCGTCTATTCCTTTAAGCGTAAGGCTCAAAGCGCAGGGGCTTGATGGTGTTACGCTGCTCGTGTTGCCAGCGGCTTTGCTTTTGCTTGCGTTGTTTGTTTATCCGTTCAGCTATGGCTTTATCCTTTCGTTTCGCCCGAAGGACGGAAGCTGGCTCGGTAATTACACGAAATTTTTCTCTGATCCCTTTCTGTACGACACGATCAAAACAACGCTCGCGATTGCCTTGCCTGTCACCATCATGAATTTGCTCGCGGCGATCCCCGTTGCCTTTCGCGTGCGATTGATGCGGCATCAGCGCTTGATCACAACAATTCTTGTGTTGCCGATCACCTTAGGCACTGTTCTTGTGGCCGAGGGCATGCTGAATTATTTTGGACCACAAGGCTGGTTTATCCGCACACTGACCTTGTTCGGTTTAGGCTCCGCATCTTCGATCAAATTGGTGCACAATTATTGGGGCGTTTTTTTGTCCCTGGTGATCACAGGCTTTCCGTTCACGTTTCTACTCACACTTTCTTATGTCAGCGGCATCGATGTCGCGCTTGAAAATGCAGCGGCAACATTGGGCGCGCGTGCGGCGGCGCGGTTTCGTTTGATCTTTTTACCGCTGCTCGCCCCCGGCTTGGCGATCACGTTTTGTTTGAGTTTTGTCCAGGCCTATTCGGTGTTTCCTTCTGCCGTCTTGTTGGGCGCACCTGCGGGCCCCACGCGTGTGATTTCGATTGCGGCCTATGAGGCGGCGTTCGAGCAATATGATTATTCGCTCGCCTCGGCGATTGCGATGATCATGGGCTTTACGCAATTGGCCGTCGTGATTGTGGTGCTAATGAGCCGAAACCTGTTTTATCGCGGCCCCGCCGCCGGCGCGAAGGGGTGAGGACGATGACCGACACGCATGCAGACTCCCTTCCGCGCCGCAGCATTACGTTGAATTCAGCTTTCGCGAAATTATGGGTCATAACGATTTGGACCTTGCTGATCTTTTTCGTGATTAATCTCTTCGGCATTATCGGCGCGGTGCTTACAAGCTCGTTTGCGACACGCTGGTTGCGCTCTTGGGTGCCGGATGGCTTGACCCTCAAATGGTATTTTTCCGCGTGGTCCGAATTCCAACTCGGTGATGTGTTGATCACCACGTTCCAGGTCGTCGGCGCGGTGGTTGTGCTCTCCGGTCTCATCGGTGTGCCAGCGGCCTACGCAATGGCGCGTCGTGAGTTCCCGTTTAAAAAACTCGTGATGCTGATATTCCTTCTGCCGCTGCTTGTACCTCCTATAACCTATGGTATTCCGCTGGCTACCGTACTCTATCAAACGGGCTTCGGCGGCACCTTGGTCGGTGTTATTCTCGCCAACCTCGTGCCGACGGTGCCGTTTGTGATCTTGGTCATGATTCCCTTTGTTGAGCAGATCGACCCGCGTATTGAATCCGCCGCCCGCGTATTCGGTGCAGGCACCTTTCGGTTGTTCGTGACGGTGCTCGTGCCCCTCTTGATGCCCGGTGTCTTGGCTGCTTTGTTGCTCGTGCTGGTGCGCACGATTGCGATGTTTGAATTGACCTTCCTGACCGCTGGCCCCACCAGCCAGACGCTCGTGGTAGCGCTCTATTATGCGGTGTTTGCCGCGGGTGTTCGTGCCGTGCAATCGATTGATGCGATGGCCGTCATCTATATGGTATTGACGATGATCTGGCTTGTGATTGCATTGCGTTTTGTTAATCCGACGCAGATCGTAACGCGCGGCAAACAAGCACGCGGTTGAGTTTAGATTCGAAAGGACAAGGTAATGAAAGAAGCGTGGCGATGGTTCGGACCGCATGATCCTGTAGCGCTCGATCACGTCCGCCAAGCGGGTGCGACCGAGATTGTCTCGGCCTTGCACCAGTTAAAGCCCGGCGAAGTATGGACCGACGCGGCAGTTGCCGAGCGCAAAAATGTGATCGAGACCACGCCGCATGGTCGCAAGCCGCTTTATTGGTCGATTGTTGAATCGATCCCCATTCCCGATGACGTCAAGCGTTTGGGCAAAGGCGCGAAACACTCGATCGAAACATGGATCGCGAGCCTTCACACGGTGGCGAAAGCCGACATCAAAACCGTGTGCTATAATTTCATGCCGGTGGTGGATTGGACGCGTACCGATCTCGATTATGAATTGCCAACAGGGGCCACTTGCTTGCGGTTCGATCAGGATCGCTTCGCCGCCTTTGATCTCTTTATTTTGCAGCGTCCCGGCGCTGAAAAGGATTATGATGCGGAAGCAACAGCGCGCGCAAAAGCAACCTATGATCGCTTCGCCCAAGCGGATATCGACTATCTCATCCACGTGATCGCAAGCGCCTTGCCCGGCTCGACAACGGATCCGTTGAGCATCGAAGGATTCCGCGAACGCCTCACGCTCTACCGCGATATTGATGCCCCGCGCTTACGCCAGCATCTCGTGGAGTTTCTGGAAGCCGTGACGCCGGTTGCTGATGAGCTTGGTGTGAAGCTCACCTTGCATCCCGATGATCCGCCACGCTCCCTCTTCGGCTTGCCGCGCATTGCGTCAACGGAAGCCGATTATGCCGCTTTATTTGAAGCTGTGCCGAGTGCGGCGAATGGCATGTGCTTTTGCACCGGCTCGTTAGGCGTGCGTCCTGATAATGATCTTGTCGCCATCGCCAACCGTTTCGCTGAGCGCATCCATTTCGTGCATTTGCGTGCGACAAAGCGCGATGACGGTGAAGCGCTATCCTTTATTGAAGCCGATCATCTCGATGGCGATGTGGATATGGTGGGCGTGATCAGTGCGCTTATCCGTGAGGATCGCAAGCGTGCGACCGGCGCGAAGATTCCCTTCCGGCCTGATCATGGCCACCGGATGTTGGATGACGTGAATAAAACCATCACGCCCGGCTATGCCGGAATAGGACGGCTGAAAGGCTTAGGCGAGTTGCGTGGTGTGATGCGCGCGGTGGAGAGGCTTTCGTGACGCGGTTATCGAATTCAACACTCGGCGCGCTTCCTGCGGCCGTTAAAAGGCCGGCTTATAATCGTGCGGATGTAAAGATTGGCATCGTCCATCTTGGCATTGGCGCGTTTCATCGCGCGCATCAGGCGGTTTATACGGATGATGTTTTGACGTCTGGCGATCACCGCTGGGGCATTCTCGGCGCGAGCTTGCGGTCTCCCGAAACCCGCGACGCGCTATCGCCACAAGATGGCCTCTATACGATAGCTGTGCGCAGTGCCGCTGGAACCGAGCACCGTGTCATCGGTTCGGTCACGCGCCTCTTGGTCGCGCCAGAAAATCCAGAGGCCCTCATCGCGGCAATGGCGGACCCGAAGGTTAAAATCGTCTCGCTCACAGTGACCGAGAAAGGCTATTGCATCGATCCCGCCACGGGGCGGCTTGATGAGCAGCATCCGGATATTCGCCACGATGGCGCAAATCCCGATCAGCCAAAATCCGCGCCGGGTTATTTGCTCGCAGCGCTTTATCGTCGCCGCGCTTTGGGCGTGAAGCCTTTCACCGTAATGTCCTGCGATAATCTGCCGTCGAATGGCGAAAAGCTTCATGCGATTTTGGTCAAGCTCGCAAGCTTCAGAAACGCCGAGTTTGCGCGCTTTGTTGAAACAGAGGCCGCTTGTCCCTCGACCATGATCGACCGCATCGTGCCGCAAACGGCCGATGAGGATCGTGCCAGTGCTAAAGCCGCGCTGCATTTCGATGATGCATGGCCAATCGCCACCGAACCGTTTACGCAATGGGTGATCGAGGACCGCTTTCCAGAAGGTCGCCCGGCGTGGGAGAAATTCGGCGCGGAATTGGTGGTCGATGTTGCGCCTTATGAAGCGATGAAATTGAAGCTTCTAAACGCTTCGCATACCTCGCTTGCCTTTCTCGGCTCGCTTGCGGGCTATCGCACGGTGGCGGATGCGATGGATGACCCGGTCATTGGCGAATTTATTGCGCGGTTTATGGCAGAGGATGTGACGCCTGTTCTTTCGATTCCGCCGGGCGCGGATGTCAAAGCCTATGCAGCTTCTTTGGTGGAGCGCTTTCGTAACCCTGCATTAAAGCATCGCTTGGAACAGATCGCCTCCGACAGTTCACAAAAAATTCCGCAGCGTTTGCTTGGTACCGCGCGGGAGCGTTTGGCGCGAGGCTTGCCGCTTGGTCGCTTGGCGTTTTCACTCGCGGCTTTTATTCTCTACGCCAAGGGCATTGATGAGCACGGCCAAACGCTCCTCCTAAAAGACCCGATGGCCGAGGCCTTGCACGAGAGTATCCGTTCCGCAGGTGATGCGCCCGAAGCCATGGCCAAGGCGATTTTAAGCAAAACCGCCATCTTCGGTCCGCTTGGCAAAGACCCCGCTTTTTCGATGCCGATTTATGCGGCGTTAAAGGCCTTGCAAGATAGAGGCGTCAGAGCGGCATTGTCGACGGTCTAATAATTCGCCGCTCTTGTTACCCGCCGCCCTTCATAGCTGCGAGCAGCGTCTCACTCCCCCGCGCGAGTAAGCCTGCGTCCACACCGATGGCTAGAAAATCGATTCCTTCATCGATGGCGGCGCGTTGCAGTAAATGGGGTTTTAGATTGGTGCGCGATTTATTTCTACAAAGATAATTTGGTACATCAAAACGATAGTCCTAGAATCGACGAGATCTTCATTCAAAATCTAAGGTTAATTTTGATTTATATTACCGCTTAAATAGGCAATATCTATTTTTATATTCTAAAACCGATCGCCCTTATCAATAATGCTGATCTCGAAACGGGCGAGTATGACCTCATCATCTTTGGTTGATTCTTTGCTTAAATTAAAATCTTTGCTGGCGAACGCTTGTTGAAGGCTTACAACGTAAATGGTTAAATTTCTGATTGTCTTACTCTTTTGAAGGCGCAAGCGGTCGGTCCGGTGATTTAATGAGGGTGGTTGCCAGTCATTAAGCCAGCCCCGCGGGCATTGTAAAGTGACGTTCTTCGAGACTATTCTTGCCTATGATTGATAAAATTCAGGACCTTTCTGACATGGATGATCCGCGCCAGCTTCTTGCCGATCTGTTTGCTGAAGCCGTATCGGCGGCTGATCCCTATCAAGCCATCCTTCGCTATCTGCCCGAGCGTCCTAAGGGTCGAACGATTGTGGTCGGTGCCGGTAAAGCCGCCAGTCAGATGGCGTCAGCCTTTGAGCGCGCTTGGAAAGGGCCTTTGGAGGGCGTTGTCGTTGCCCGTCACGGACCCGCTGAGACATGCAAGGCGATCACCGTGATGCAAGCGGCCCATCCTGTGCCTGATGATGCTGGCATTCGAGGGGCTGAGGCGTTGTTGCACCAAGTTCAAGATCTGACCGAGGATGATCTTGTGGTTGCCTTGATCTCTGGCGGCGGATCTTCTTTGCTGCCCGCACCGCCATTGGGGTTTAGTTTGGCCGATGAAGCGCTTCTGAACAAAACGCTCTTGGCGTCCGGTGCTCCGATTTCGGCGATGAATGTGGTGCGCGCGCATTTCTCGCGCATCAAAGCAGGGCGCTTGGCAGCAGCGGCCTTTCCAGCGCGCGTTGTTAGCCTGATTGTGTCCGATATTCCCGGCGACCAAGCCTCTCTCGTTGCCTCGGGCCCCACAGTGCCCGATCAGATGCAGGCGGAAGATGCGATCCGGATCATCCGCGATTACCGAATGGAACTGCCCGACGCAATCATCGCAGAAATCGCAAGCGCTCGCGTGCCTGATCCGAACGCAGCCGAGTTCAAAAGAACCAGTACCCACATCATCGCATCAGCGGCAGTATCGCTAAAAGCCGCGGCTGACGCTGCAAAAGCGCAGGGGATTGAGACTCACATTTTATCGGATGCGATTGAGGGTGAGGCAAAAGACATCGGGTTGATGCATGCGGCGATGGCGCGGGAGATCGCCTGGCATAATCAACCCTTTGCCAAGCCGGTGCTTCTTCTCTCGGGCGGTGAAACAACGGTTACCATCGGTGCCCAAGGCGCGGGTAAAGGCGGTCGCAACACCGAATTCCTGCTGTCCTTCGCACTCGCCATTGAAGGTATACAGGGCATCTATGCGCTCGCCGCCGATACCGACGGCATTGACGGCTCGGAGAACAATGCCGGCGCGTTTTGTGACGGTACAACAGCGGCGCGCTTACGCGAGGCCGGCGCCGATGGCCGTGACTATTTGATGCGGCATGACGCCTATTCCGCCTTTGAGCGGATCGGCGATCTGTTTGTGCCCGGGCCTACAGGTACCAATGTGAATGATTTTAGGGCGATTTTAATTCAGGCCTAGCCACAGTTCGGATTGAATATGCCGTATTCGCTGGGCAAGCTGCATTTCCATGTGGAAAATCGCCATGAACGATAAAGGCGCCTATCGTTCGACAGAAGCCATGACGGCTAAATTCGGTTTATGGTATCCAGCATAAACGATAATAACGGGAGGGATAGAATGGCCAAGCGATTGTTTGCAACGGAAGTAGGGGCGCCGGAAGGTCCGGTTTGTCTCGCTGATGGCGCGATGTATGTCACGGAGATGTCGGGGGCAAAGCTTTGCATTACGGCCATCGACAAAGCGGGCCATAAACAGGTGATCCGCAAGACCAATGGTCGTCCGAACGGATTAACAACAGATGGCCATGGTCGCCTCTGGATCGCGGAAGCGGGCTTGCGCGCGCTCATTTGCATGGATGACAAGGGCAACGAAATTCGCCGCCTGGAGGGCAGTGCAGAATTTCCATTCTATTTCCCGAATGATCTTTGCTTTGGTCCGAACGGGCTTTTGTATATGACCGATTCCGGCATGCGCGTTGAAGACTTCCTCAATGGTCAGGAATTTTACGACGGCTACCGCCAATTCGATTGGGATGGCCGCGTCTATGAAATCGATCCGGTGGCGATGAAGATATTGCGTGTCATTGATCGCAAAATATTATTTACGAACGGCATCGCCTTCGGTCCCGACAATATGCTTTACGCCAATGCCTCGTTTACGGGCGAAGTCTATCGCTACGATGTGCTCGGCCAGAAGGAGCCGAAGCGTGAAGTGTTTGGCAATGTTCTTCAGCCCTTTGAAGGCGATGATTTCCGTGGCCCGGATGGCATGGCTTTTGGCACCGATGGTCGTTTATATTGCACGGTCTATGGGCAACAAAATGTCACGGTTCTTGATAGCAAGGGTAACGTCGCCGAGCGCTTACCGCTCGACGGACCAAACCCGACAAATTGTGCCTTTACTTTGACGGGCCATAAACTGCGCGTGACGGAAGTCGGCAAGGGACAGGTTGAAGAGCTTGATGTGCCATGTGATGGCCTTCCCTTGCATCAACCGAAATTTGCGTAATCAAGCCAAATAGCGCAATCTGCCGTTTCATTCGCGGCTCATTACAAAATGTCTCCGCTCGCTATGGGCGGAGATCTCAATTTGACAAGGAAGTTAAGATGTCAGTTATCGCATTGTTCGGCGCCGGTGGAAAAATGGGTATTCGCCTTGGTACGAATTTGAAAAAGGCGGGCGCGGATGTCCGTCCTGTTGAAGTGAGTGATGCAGGACGCGAGCGTTTAAAGTCGCTTCTTGGTTGGGACGCGATTGACGCATCTGCTGCCATTCGTGAAGCCGATACGGTCATTCTTGCTGTCCCCGATACGCTGATTGGCCGTGTCGCAACAGGCATGATCAAGGATTTGAAGCCAGGCACGATGGTCATCATTCTGGATGCGGCGGCACCCTATGCCGGACATTTGCCAAAGCGCGATGATATTACCTATTTCGTAACCCATCCCTGCCATCCGCCGATTTTTAATGATGAAACGGATATGGCCGCAAAGCGTGACTTTTTTGGCGGCATTGCAGCCAAGCAGCATATTGTCTGCGCGCTGATGCAGGGGCCGGAAAGCGATTACGCGAAGGGCGAGGAGATTGCGCGTATGATTTGGGCACCCGTTATGCGCTCGCATCGCGTGACAACAGAACAAATGGCCATTCTTGAGCCGGGCCTATCGGAAACGCTGTGTGCATCGCTTTTGGACGTCATGCGCGAAGCGCTTGATGAAGTGGTACGCCGTGGCGTGCCGCGCGAAGCCGCGCGTGATTTCTTGCTGGGCCATATGAATGTCCTCGGGGCGGTTATCTTCAAGGAAGTGGACGGTGTATTTTCGGACGCCTGCAACAAGGCCATCGAATTCGGCAAGCCTGTGCTTATGCGCGACGATTGGAAGCGTATTTTCGAGCCGCAAGAAATTCTCGATAGCGTTAAACGGATCACGTAAACGAGGCGGTGATCTCCCGAGTGGCTAATCCAAAGCCAGCCTTGTCGCGCGTGTTGAATGAGCAATAACCGTATGACCGTCGAACGTCTTGAAGCAGACTATATTATTGAAACCGCTTTTGATCCGATGCAAGCGGCTGAGGCCATGGCGGGTGAGCAATCAAGCGGCACCTTTATTGCGCTACCCGGTGAATCGCCTGAATTGAAAGAGCGCTCGGCGGCTCGGGTCGAACGGCTTGAGGTGATCGGCGAGGTTGATGCGCCATCGCTGCCGGGGTCCGGCATGCCAAAAGCAGGGCAGCCTAAAAAGCGCGTGCAAGCGCGCGTGACGCTTTCTTGGCCAAAGGCCAATGTAAACGGTTCGCTCACCAATCTTCTCGCCACCGTTGCGGGTAATCTGTTTGAACTCAAACAATTTTCCGGTCTTCGCCTTACCGATATCCGCCTGACATCGGATTTCAAATCGCGCTATGCCGGCCCTAAATTTGGCATATCGGGAACGCTTGAAAAAGCTGGCATGGCCAGCGGGCCCCTCATCGGCACAATCATCAAGCCCAGCATCGGATTTACGCCGGATGAAACGGCAGCGCTTGTGCAGGAATTATGCGACGCCGAGATCGATTTTATCAAAGACGATGAATTGCAAGGCGATGCGTCGCATTGCCCGTTTGATGACCGCGTGAGGGCCGTTATGCGGGTTATCCGCGCGCATCGCGACCGTACCGGCAAGACGGTGATGTATGCGTTCAATCTCACAGGCGAATGGGATGAGATGCGGCGACGCCATGATCTTGTGAAAAGCGAAGGCGGCACCTGCATCATGGCGAGCCTGAATTCCGTCGGTCTCGTCGGTATGATTGAACTGGCCCGCCACACGGCCTTGCCGATTCATGGGCATCGCAACGGGTGGGGTTATTTGAGCCGTCACCCTTCGCTTGGTTGGGAGTATACGGCTTGGCAAAAAATCTGGCGTCTTGCCGGTGTTGATCATCTGCATGTGAATGGGATCGGCAATAAATTTTCCGAAAGCGATGAAAGCGTCATAAGGTCGGCACGCGCTGTCCTTACACCGTTGTTCAAGGATCTCCCGGCGCTAGCCATGCCAGTCTTTTCATCCGGCCAGACGATCCGGCAGGCGCATCCAACCTATCAAGCCTTGCAACGCGCCGATCTCATCTTTGCGGCGGGCGGTGGTATTATGGCGCATCCGGGTGGGCCGGGCGATGGGGTCAGAAGCTTGCGCGAAGCATGGCAGGCCGCCATGAGCGGTGTAACGCTTGAAGTGGCAGCCCGATCGAGCCGCATTCTCCGCGAAGCGATGGAAACATTTGCATGAAGGATGGTTTGCCAAAAGGGCCATTGCTCGCCTTTTACGGCGATGATTTTACGGGCTCGACGGCGGTTCTGGAAGCGCTGGCCTTTGCGGGCTTAAAGACCATTTTGTTTTTCGATACGCCGACCGAAGCCATGGTGAAGCGCGCAGGCGATTGCGCGGCGATTGGCGTTGCAGGGCTCTCGCGTGCAAAATCTCCGCATTGGATGGAACAGCATTTACCAGCAGCCTTTCACAGCATCGAACAATTTGGCGCGCCACTTAACCATTATAAGATCTGCTCGACTTTTGATTCAGCTCCTCATATTGGCTCGATTGGTAAGGCGATTGATATTGGCCGCGCGCATTTTAAATCCGAGGCGGTTCCGGTGTTCACGGCGGCGCCCATCATTGGCCGGTGGCAGATCTTCGGAAACCTTTTCGCGCGAATAGGGCAGGAGGTTTTCCGGATCGATCGTCATCCCGTAATGATGCGCCATCCCGTAACGCCGATGGATGAAGCGGATCTCGTGAGTCATTTGTCAAAGCAAACAGACGCAACCATTGGTCTTGTAAATTGGATTGAGTTGACATCCGGTCAAGGCGAGACCTGTTATCGCGAACTCGTCGAGCACAATTCACGCATCATTCTGCTGGATGGCCTCGATGACGAAACCTTGATCCGCGCGGGTGAATTGATGTGGGAGCGTCGGTCGCACGATCGCTTTGTTGCCGGTTCGCAAGGCGTCAATTACGCGCTCATCGCCTATTGGCGAAGCAAAGGCATGATCGAGCAGCATTTTGAAGCGCCAAAGCTCACGCGCGTTGAGACGATTGCTGCGGTATCGGGTTCTTGCTCCATCATCACAGCCAAGCAAATTCAACACGCGGCTAACAATGGTTTTGTTGCCATTCGCGCGCAATCGCTTGCGGTGCTCGATGAGCAGAATTGGGCGCAGGAAATTTCGCGCTGTACAGAGCTTGCGGTGAAGGCGCTGGCCGATGGCAAAGATGCCTTGATCTTCACGGCGGAAGGACCTGATGATCCCGAGGTGAAGCAGCTTGAAGATGTTATGGCTCGCAATAAACTGGACCGCGAAGCCATCAGCCATCGACTAGGCTCTGGCTTGGGCCAGATGCTGGATCGGATTGTCGAGCGTGCTCACTTAACCCGTGCGGTGGTATCGGGCGGTGACAGTTCGGGGCAGGCCTGTCTGGCCATGGGTCTAACGGGCGTGACGGCTGCGGCAACATTGGAGCCGAGTGCGCCGCTCTGCCGTGCACTATCGGATAAATCCCATTTGAACGGGCTCGAAATTGCGCTCAAGGGCGGGCAGATGGGGTCAATTGATTTCTTCACGAAGGCAAAGGGCGTTACTGCCACGCCCTAAAGCGGGTGAGCATAACGCCGCGTCGCTGGTCGCTCCGCGCAACCCAATCCTCTTTCGTGGTCCGCTGGCTATATTTTCTACAGTATCGAGTAAAACTGCATAATATTGCGGCGCACAAATTTTGTGCAAAGCGATAATATATTGATTTTATTGAATAAAATTTCTGGCACACCCGTTGCTTTACCTCTCCCGTTCGTAATTTTTCTCGAAGGGGACTTCAATGAAGAGACTCATCTCAACCATGGCCACGACGGCATTGGTCGCAGGCAGCCTGGTCGCGTCCATCGCGGCGAAGGCGGAAGACACGATCAAGATCGGCATTCTACATTCGCTTTCGGGCACAATGGCGATTTCCGAGACCACGCTTAAGGATACGATGCTCTATCTGATCGATGAGCAAAATAAAAAGGGCGGCGTTCTCGGCAAGAAGCTCGAAGCCGTTGTTGTTGATCCGGCTTCCAACTGGCCACTCTTCGCCGAAAAAGCACGCGAATTGATTACCAAAGACAAGGTTGTCGCCACCTTCGGATGCTGGACCTCTGTGTCGCGCAAATCGGTACTTCCGGTGTTTGAAGAGTTGAATTCGATTCTCTTCTATCCGGTGCAATATGAGGGCGAAGAATCCTCGAAGAACATTTTCTATACGGGTGCGGCTCCCAACCAGCAGGCCATTCCTGCTGTTGATTATCTGATGGAAAATGAAAAGGTGCAGCGTTGGGTGCTTGCTGGTACCGACTATGTTTATCCGCGCACAACAAACAAGATTCTCGAAGCCTATTTAAAGGCCAAGGGCGTTAAGGCCGAAGATATCATGATCAATTACACGCCATTCGGTCATTCCGATTGGCAGACGATTGTGGCCGATATCAAGAAGTTCGGTTCAACAGGTAAAAAGACGGCCGTTGTCTCCACCATCAATGGTGACGCGAATGTTCCGTTCTATAAGGAGCTTGGCAACCAGGGCATCAAGGCAACCGATATTCCGGTTGTTGCTTTCTCAGTGGGTGAAGAAGAACTCGCAGGCCTTGATACCAAGCCGCTCGTTGGTCACTTAGCCGCTTGGAACTATTTTGAATCGGTTGATACGCCTGAGAACAAAGAGTTCATTGCCAAATGGCAAGCTTATACGAAGAACCCGAAGCGCACGACCAATGATCCGATGGAAGCCCATGTTATTGGATTCAATATGTGGGTGAAGGCGGTTGAAAAGGCCGGTAGCACCGATCCATCCAAGGTGATTGATGCAATGATCGGCGTTGCCGTGCCAAACCTCACGGGCGGTCTATCCACCATGATGCCGAACCACCACATCACCAAGCCGGTATTGATTGGCGAAATCAAGGCGGACGGTCAGTTTAACACCGTTTGGCAGACGCCAGGCACGGTCGTTGCTAATGAATGGTCGCCTTATCTCGAAGGTTCAAAAGACCTGATTGCCGATTGGCGCGCTCCACTCTCATGCGGCAATTTCAATGTGAAGACGGGTAAGTGCGGCGGTAAAAGCTGAGCTTCGTTTCAAAGCTAAGGGGTGGCCTAAGGGCCGCCCCGTTTTCTTCCTTTTCAATGCGCTGTCATAGATTGGCTTCGTCCCATGCTTCGTAGGCTTTTCGTCATTTTCGGACTTGTTGTCCTGCTTGCGGGTGGTGCCGTTAGGGATTCTTATGCCGATGATGCCACGCTAACTCTAAAGCGCCTCGCGACCGACAATTATGCCGATATTGAATTAGGCATCGCCGCTGTTGCGGCAAGCGGCTTGCCCTCCGCCGAAGCGGTATTGAATGCGCTTGCTGACTCGCGGCTTAGTTACCGCTCAGCCGATAAAGCGCTCTTTTTTAAAGATGCCTCCGGCAGCTGGATCGACGCTGCAACAAATACAATGCCGGCTGAACAACCCTCTGGCCTTAAGCCGGTAAAAGTGAACAACCGGGTTCGCCGTGCGCTTGAAGCTGCTCTGGGCTCGATGACGCTCATGGCAGCCGATCCACAAAAGCGCATTGCCGCCGCTGAGGCTGTTTTTAAATCGCGTGATGTGAACACGCTCGCAGCCCTTGAAAGCGTCATTGCCAAAGAACAAGACCCCGTCGTCAAACGCCATTTCGAGGAGGCGCGCGCCGCCGTTCTTCTTTTGAAAGTGGATGCGCCTGAATCGGATCGCGTCGCAGCAGCAGAGCGATTAGGCGAACGGGGAGATCAAGATTCACTCGCGCTCTTAGGGGCCGTGTCGGAAGCGAATGCCTCGGCCAATACTGTTGTTGCGGCTAAACTTGCGGCAAAGGGTATTTCCCGCCGTCTGGCCTTGCTCTCCACGGTGCAAAATGCCTGGTACGGCTTGTCCCTCGGCTCCGTTCTGCTGCTTGCGGCGATTGGCTTGGCGATCACCTTCGGTGTGATGGGCATTATCAATATGGCTCATGGTGAAATGGTAATGCTCGGTGCCTACACAACCTTTGTAGTGCAAGAGATCATCCGCACGAAAGCGCCGGGGCTTTTTGACTGGTCGCTTCCTATCGCCATACCGCTTGCCTTTTGCGTCTCGGCGTTGGTGGGACTTTTGATCGAGAGAACGATTATTCGTTATCTCTATGGTCGTCCGCTTGAAACCTTGCTGGCGACATGGGGTGTGAGCCTTATGTTGCAACAGGCCGTGCGTTCGGCTTTTGGAGCCAATAACCGCGAAGTGGGCGCGCCCTCTTATATGAGCGGCGTCTGGGATTTGAACGGATTTCAAATCACCTATGGCCGTCTCTGGATCATTCTGTTTGGACTAGCCGTCTTTGTCGCGCTGCTTGGCGTAATGAAAGGCACGTCGTTAGGGCTTAAAATGCGCGCGGTCATTCAAAACCGCCGCATGGCTGCAGCAATGGGCATTCGCACGCCGCTTGTCGACGCGCTCACCTTTGCGCTTGGTTCCGGCGTTGCGGGCATCGCCGGTGTGGCTCTCTCGCAAATTGATAATGTGTCCCCCAATCTCGGGCAGTCTTATATCATTGATAGTTTTTTGGTGGTCGTCTTTGGCGGCGTTGGAAATCTATGGGGCACGCTGCTCGGCGCCTTAAGTCTAGGCCTTGCCAATAAATTTCTGGAGCCAATTGCGGGTGCGGTATTGGGAAAAATTATTTTGCTCGCTGTGATTATTCTTTTCATTCAGCGCCGTCCGCGTGGTCTCTTTGCGCTTAAGGGAAGGGCGGTGGAACAATGATCACGTTTTTCATCCGCCATTTTGATCGAACGGCGATTGGATTTGTAACAACGCTATTGCTGATTGCGGTTGTCGTTCCTCTCCTTAACCTCGTGGTGCCGGAAAGTTCAGCCTTTCATATTCCGACCTATCTTGTTTCCCTTTGGGGTAAATATCTCGCTTATGCCTTACTCGCTTTGGCGCTTGATCTGGTGTGGGGTTATTGCGGCATTCTCTCGCTTGGCCATGGTGCCTTCTTTGCCCTTGGCGGCTATGCGATGGGCATGTATCTGATGCGCCAAATCGGCGCGCGTGGTGTCTATGCCGATCCGGTCTTGCCGGATTTCATGGTGTTTTTGAATTGGAAGGAATTGCCGATCACTTGGTATTTCTTCGATCATATCGGCTACACGCTTTTAATGATCGTCCTCGTGCCTTCTGTCGTCGCCTTTGTTTTTGGCTGGTTTGCATTTCGCTCCCGCGTTACAGGCGTTTATCTCTCGATCATTACGCAATCTTTGACCTATGCTTTGCTGCTCGCCTTCTTCCGCAATGATATGGGTTTTGGCGGCAATAATGGCCTGACTGATTTCAAAGATATAATCGGCTTTCCGGTTCAGGCCGCGAGCACACGTGCAACATTATTCGCCTTAACGTCGCTCTTTCTGGCGCTCGGCTTTCTGCTCGCCCGCGCAATGGTCGTCTCGCGGTTCGGGCAAATATTGGCGTCTATTCGCGATGCCGAATCCCGTACGCGGTTTTTGGGCTATCGGGTCGAGCATTATAAAGTGTTGGTCTTCGTGGTTTCTGCTGCCATGGCTGGAATTGCGGGTGCGCTTTATGTGCCACAAGTCGGCATTATCAATCCGTCGGAATTCTCGCCGTCAAATTCAATCGAAGCCGTCATCTGGGTTGCGGTCGGTGGGCGCGGAACATTGGTTGGTGCCGCCATTGGCGCGGTGCTGGTGAATTTTGCCAAAACATGGCTAACCGGCAGCTTTCCTGAATTATGGCTCTATGGTCTGGGTGCGTTGTTTATTCTCGTCACGCTCTTTTTGCCCAAAGGCATTGTGGGAAGCCTTGCAGTCGTCGTTCAGCGCATGAAGGGAGGGTCTGCGGCATGAGCGTCGATCTCACCGATTCAATACTCTATGTCGATGCTGTGAGCGTAAGCTTTGACGGTTTCAAAGCGCTCAATGATCTCTCCTTTGTGGTCGGGCGCGGCGAATTACGCGCGATCATCGGGCCCAATGGCGCCGGCAAGACCACGATGATGGATATCGTCACGGGCAAGACACGGCCGGATAACGGCATGGTGATATTCGATGGTTCAATTGATCTCACCACGCGGGACGAAAGCGCGATTGCTGCTCTTGGTATCGGGCGCAAATTTCAAAAGCCCACCGTGTTCGAAGGACAAACGGTTGAGGATAATCTTCTGCTCGCTGTGGAAGGTCCGCGCTCGGCATGGTCATCGCTGTTTGGCTGGCGCAGCCGCGTCACGGTTGATCACGTGCTTGAAACACTCTCCACCATTCGGCTTGGTGATTTGAAACACAGGCTCGCGGGCAGTCTCTCGCACGGTCAAAAGCAATGGCTCGAAATCGGCATGTTATTGGCGCAAAATCCCAAGCTTCTGCTGGTCGATGAGCCAGTCGCCGGTATGACGGATGCAGAGACGGAGGAAACGGCAAGGCTGCTCACCTCCATTGCGGGCGAGCATGCCGTTGTGGTGGTGGAGCACGATATGAGTTTTGTCCGCGCGCTTCAGTGCAAGGTGACGTGTCTGCATGAAGGATCGGTGTTGGCGGAAGGCAGCATTGATGCTGTCTCGGCCAATGACCGTGTCATTGACGTCTATCTGGGGCGGTGAAACATGTTGCAGCTTGACGTACAATCGATTGATTTGTTTTACGGCGCAGCACAGGCCCTCAGAGGCGTGTCACTGCAAGCGCAACGCGGCAAGGTAACTGCCGTTTTAGGCCGCAACGGTGTAGGCAAAACATCACTCATGCGAGCCATCACGGGTCAGCAGGCGATTAGCGCGGGTTCTATTTGGTTGGGTGATCAGCCGATTGAAGCAAAACAATCCTTTGAGCGGGCCCGTATGGGCATCGGCTTTGTACCGCAGGGGCGCGAGATATTTCCGCTTCTAACGGTGCGCGAAAATCTCGAAACGGGCTTTGCTGCTTTAGCCCGACAAGAGCATAGCGTTCCGGATTTCATTTTTGATCTGTTTCCGGTGCTCGCCGATATGAAACAACGCCGCGGGGGAGATTTATCTGGTGGCCAGCAGCAACAATTGGCGATTGCTCGCGCGCTCGTAATGCGTCCTAAGCTTTTAATTCTCGATGAGCCGACAGAAGGCATTCAACCGTCCGTCATCAAGGATATCGGCCGCGCTATTTCCTTCCTCCGCGAAAAACAGACAATGGCGATCGTGCTTGTCGAACAATATTTCGATTTCGCTCGTGAACTCTGCGACAGCTATGTCGTCATGGACCGGGGCCAAATTGTTTTGGCGGGAGAGAAATCAGCCATGGTCGAGGCGGATGTTAGAAAGCATCTTTCGGTTTAAAAAATACGTCTCTTGAGCAACGCTACGGTTTGGAAAACTGCGCCTCTAAACTTGCTTTGTCGATCAGCGAATGCACATTTTTTATTTTACCGTCGAGAAACTCATAAATCACATTTTCAGAAAATACCGCGCGTCGTCCGTCAATGGGAAGACCCATAAAGGATGCCTTCGGATGGCAATCAAACAAAAGCCGGCATGAAACATAAGGCGGGTCGCAGATCAGAAGATCGATTGTGAAATGCAAATCCGGAATGGTGTCGTAATCATTTTCCAGCATGGCTCGATAGCCGGAGAGGCCGATCAAGCGGCCATTATGTACAGCCTCGTCATGGACAAACTGGCCCAATTTGTTCCAATCTTGCCTATTCAGGCAATCGATATAAGCGCGATAGGCCTCCGCGATCTCTTGTCTCGTCATTTCATTTTTCCTCAATGAAGGCCTATCGCACGCATCTCACCAACAGGTATAGCCACCATCGGCCTGCACAATAGAGCCCGTCAACAGGCTTGAGGCATCGGAGGCTAAAAAGAGAACGACCGAGGCGATTTCATCCACTTCACCCATGCGGCCCATCGGCGTCATTTCCATCCAGGTGTTGAACATGGTGGCATTGGTTTTAGCAAAAGCGGTCAGTGGCGTATTGATATAGGTCGGTGCAACGGCATTCACGCGCACACCACGGCTTGCCCATTCGGTTGCTAATGATTTGGTCAAATGATGCACGGCTGCTTTTGATGCATTATAATAGCTTTGCTCTTGCGGCTTGTTCACAATAAAGCCGGACATCGAGCCGATATTAACGATCGATCCCGATTTGCGCTCTAACATGTGGCGGCCGAAGGCGCGGCAGCACCAAAAAAGTCCGTTTAAATTGACATCGATGACATTGAGCCAATGCTCATCCGTTACCGTTTCCGCCGGTGTTTCAGAGCGTGCAATGCCGGCATTGTTCACAATAATGTCGACATGGCCATGACGGGCAACCAATTCATCGGCCACCTCCGTTACCCTTGATGAATTCGTAACATCCATGATGACGATCTCGGGCGTGTAGCCCTTGGCCACCATGGCGGCTTTGCCTTTTTCGGCAACGGCCTTATCAAAATCCGCGATGACGACATGCGCCCCTGCTTCACATAAGGCTTCGACACAGGCTAAACCAATGCCCTGTCCACCACCGGTCACAACCGCCACGCGTGACGTCAGATCAAATTTTTTAAGATACATTTTTGTCTCCTCTTCGTTTCAATCGCCATGTGACGGTTCGAAATTGGAAAAATTTACGCCGGAATGAAATCAACGCCACGGCTTGCCACAGCCATAGTTGGCGCATTTGTATTGCCCGATGGAATAAAGGGCATAACCGAGGCATCCAAAATCCTTAGCCCACCAATGCCATTAACCCGAAGCTGCGTATCAACGACCGCTAAGGGGTCATTGTCGGGGCCCATGCGGCACGTCCCCACCGGATGCCAATTTGTCTTGACGGTCCGACGGCAATGGGTGGCGAGATCGCTATCCGATGTCACATCCTTGCCTGGAATGAGTTCATGCTTAACGCGGCTTGAAAGCGGTTGAGACGCCAGAATATCGCGGGCATACCGCAACCCCAAAATTTCAAGGCGGAGATCATCGGGCTCGGACAGGTAATGATTATCGATGACCGGGCTGTCATAGGGGTTCGTGCTTCTTAATTGGACCGTGCCTCGCGATTTAGGCCTGAGCAAACAGGCATTCAAGGTTACGCCATCTTGATCGGGTACATCGGCATTGTCGCTGTCGAGATAAACCGACGGGACACAATACATTTTAATCGTCGGGCGCGAGCCACCCTCTGGATCGAAATAGGCGCATGCCTCGACACCATTGCTGGTTACAGGTCCAGTTTTATACAACAAATATTGCAGGCCATTTTTAATCGCCCGCATACCGCGATCTTCGTGGAAATAGCCATAATGTCCATTGGTGGCGGCAACGACAGGAACCTCATGATGATCTTGTAAATTTTGCCCGACACCTTGCACATCAAGTTTCGGTGTAATCCCAATTTTCTTTAAATGATCCGCTGGTCCTAAGCCCGACAACATCATGATTTTGGGTGTGTTGAATGATCCGGCCGCCAATATGACTTCATGATTGCATGAAACCTTATGTTCCATGCCTTGATGAAGATAGGTAACACCTTCGCAAATGGTGCCGTTGAAATTCAGTTTTGCTACCGTAGCGTCCGTTACAATGGTCAGTCGGCCCGTCGCCTCGGCGGGATTTAAGAAGGCCTCGACGCCATTATAGCGACGTTTTTTAAACGTCGTATATTGCATGGTTCCAACGCCATATTGGGCTTCTCCGTTAAAGTCAGGCGTGTAAGGAATACCAAGCCCTTGCACCGCGCGGATAAAATCTTCGGTGATCTGGCACGTTGTGCCGGTATCGGAGACGGGCTGTGGTCCCAAAATTCCGTGCCATTTATTATTGAAGCGTTGATTGTCTTCGAGCGCTTTAAAATGCTTCAGCAGAGTATCGGAGGACCACAAAGCGGTATTTCCTAAAAACGCATCCCAATGATCGTAATCTTCCCTCTGGCCGCGGGTATACACCATGGCATTAACAGACGTGCCTCCGCCTAAAACATTGGCTTGGCCAACGGCGGGGGAGCGGCCGTTCAAATGGTGCTGCGGAACAGGCGTGTGCATTTCCACAACCGGATTGCCGCGAATGGCCATCATCCAGGCAGCCGGCATGGAGAGCAGAAATTGGCGCATCAAGGAAGGGCGACGCGGTCCGCGTTCGATTAACAACACCTTTGCCTTGCGCTCGGTCGTCAGTTTCCACGCGGCCACGCACGCGGCCGTGCCGCCGCCGACGAGGATGTAGTCATAGGAGTGCGTCATTCCAAAGTCTCGTTTCTTAGCTCGTTTACCAGAGGGCCCTGTTTGGCCCGAGTGATTTGCATGTGGCGTCAACGTGAAGCGCTATGTCGCCCGGGTCAATGGGCAGGTTGGGGTGGCGGTTTTTCCGTTTTCGGGTTTGGCGAGCTTGGTTGGCGGGGCAACTCCGAGCTTGCGGGCATCGCAAAAATCGGGTTTTGATGCCGTCAATTGTTCCGCAGGCCGTTGGACCTGGTCCAATCTTCGGCATAAGGCGTTATTCTTTGGGTGGGAATGGGATAGATGGCTCGGTTTCCTGAAAGTCAAACCTTGCGGCTGGATGATGCGGCCCGCGCGGGGTGGCTCTATTATGTGGCAGGGAATACGCAGGACGAAATCGCGCGCAAAATGCAGATTTCGAGGCAGTCAGCGCAGCGTTTAGTGGCCATTGCCATCACTGAGAAGCTGGTCAAAGTCCGGCTCGATCATCCGATTGCCCGCTGCCTTGATTTATCCGAGGCGCTCAAAGATCGCTTTGGCTTGCGCTTTTGTGAGGTAACCCCCAGTGACCCTGAAAGCCAGTCGACGACGCTTGGCATTGCCAATGCGGCGGCGGCAGAGCTCGAGCGCTATCTGATCCGCAAAGAGCCGACCATTGTGGCGATGGGAACGGGTGAGGAGCTCCGCGCAACCGCTGAGCAATTACGCTCTATGGAGTGCCCGCACCATAAGCTCGTGTCCTTGGTGGGCAATATTGCGCCGGATGGTTCGGCCTCGCTGCTCGATGCCGTGAGCCGGGCGGCTGAAATTGTTCATGCCCCTTATTATCCCATGCCTTGTTCGGTGATCGCTGTTTCCAAAGCCGAACGCGATTCGATCAATGCCCAGCGTAACATTCGCCAAGTCATTGAATTGGCTCAATCGGCCGATGTGACCTTTGTCGGCATCGGATCAATGGTCGAGGATGCCCCGCTTGTGAAAGACGGGTTTGTGACGATTGCCGATATGCGCGCCATGATGGCCCTGGGCTCGGCGGGCGAGATCACCGGCTGGGCCTATGATGATGAAGGCAATATGATCAAAGGCATTACCAATGACCGTGTTGTCGGCGTGCCGCCGCGGCGCAACTCGAAGACCAATATCATTGGCGTTTCCATGGAGCCTGGGCGTTTGCGCGCCATTCGGGCGGCCATGCGCGGGCATTTGATCAATGGTTTAATTACCAATGACGCGATGGCTGAAAATTTGTTAAAAGCGGGTCGTTAAAAATTTAAATCTTTTCCTGCTAATTTATGGTAAACAAATATTTAATATCAATTTCAATGGGTTAGGGCGTTAAGCGCCGGGTTAAGCGCGGCCTGTGATTATTTGCCCAGCCGCTTGACAATTGCCCGCAATATGCGACCATTCGGCCACTACAAGATCTGATCGGATGCGGGGGCCGGCAGATGAGCTGCGTAATCCTTATGGATACGCACCAACCCTCGGGAGGAAACGAGTCGTCATTCCGTCTGCGGAGGGGAGGGCGCTCAATTATGGGGAATCATTATGAAATCCTTACTGCTAAAGACTGGCTTAGGCGCTGGCGTTGCGATGATGCTGGCATCAGCCGCATTTGCTGACACGACATTGACGATTGCCACCGTGAACAATGGTGACATGATCCGTATGCAAAAGCTGACCGACGATTTTACGGCAGCCAATCCAGGCATTAAATTGAACTGGGTGACGTTGGAAGAAAACGTTCTTCGCGAAAAAGTAACCGCTGATATTTCGACCAAAGGCGGCCAGTACGACGTTTTGACGATCGGTACCTATGAAACCCCAATCTGGGGCAAAAAGGGCTGGCTCGTTCCGTTGACCGGCGTTGATAAGGTTGATGATCTTCTTCCTGCTATTCGTGGCGGCCTCTCGGTTGAAGGTAAGCTCTATGCTTCGCCTTTCTACGGCGAAAGCTCGTTCACGATGTATCGCAAGGACCTCATGGAAAAGGCTGGGCTGAAAATGCCTGACGCACCGACCTGGGACTTCATTGCTGAAGCAGCTCGCAAGATGACCGATCGCGCCAATGGCGTGAATGGTATCTGCCTTCGCGGTAAAGCAGGCTGGGGTGAGAACATGGCGTTCCTTGGCGCCACTTCGAACTCGTTTGGCGCTCGTTGGTTTGACGAAAACTGGAAGCCACAATTCGATCAGCCTGAATGGAAGAAGACCCTTCAGTTCTACATCGATTTGATGAAGGATGCAGGTCCAGCTGGCGCCTCCGGCAACGGCTTCTCGGAAAACCTTGCCCTCTTCCAAACCGGCAAATGCGGTATGTGGATCGATGCCACCGCTGCTGCTTCCTTCGTGGTTGATCCAAAGGCCAGCCAAGTGGCTGCCAATGTTGGCTTCACGCTCGCTCCGGACGCAGGTCTTGGCAAGCGCGGCAACTGGCTTTGGTCGTGGGCTCTCGCCATTCCGGCAGGCACGAAGCAGGCCGATGCGGCTCAGAAGTTCGTTGGATGGGCAACCAGCCAGCACTATCTCGAGCTCGTTGCTGCGAAAGAAGGTTGGGCTAACGTTCCTCCAGGCACGCGCACCTCGCTCTATGCTAACCCTGAATACCAGAAGGTTCCTTTCGCTAAGATGACGTTGGACTCCATCAATTCGGCAGACCCAACGAAGCCAACCGTGAAGCCAGTTCCTTATGTTGGTGTTCAGTTTGTTGCCATTCCTGAATTCCAGGGCATCGGCACCAAAGTCGGCGAAATCTTCTCGTCCGTTCTGGCTGGCCAGACCTCGGTTGACGATGGTCTGAAGCAAGCTCAGGCCTTCACGACGACGCAGATGACAAAGGCTGGTTACATCAAGTAATCTCCCGGATAAGCCGCCTAACCTTTAGCGGGTTAGGCGGCTTATTGATTTTATATAGTCATTGAAGTCGACATTGCGTCGATAAGGCCTTGCAAAAGGCTGATAAAGCGTAATCCTGTTGAGTTTGAACATCGCAGGTTAGGGCATTTAAGACATGGCTACGCGTCATTCACAGGGTATCGCAAGATTGGCCGTTGCGCCTGCGGTGATCGTCCTCTTTTTATGGATGATCGTGCCTTTGGTGATGACCATCTATTTTTCATTTTTGCGCTATAATCTGCTGAATCCCGATATGGATGGGTGGGCAGGCTTCTCCAATTTCTATTATTTTATAACGGATGAATCGTTTCCGGGTGCCGTCTTTAATACGCTCGCGCTCGTCGCCACCGTTATCGTTGCTTCTGTTGCCGGCGGCCTTGGTCTAGCGCTTTTATTGGATCAGCCCTTTTGGGGACGCGGTATTGTTCGCTTGCTCGTGATCTCGCCCTTTTTCATCATGCCAACCGTCAGTGCTTTGGTGTGGAAAAACCTGCTGATGAATCCGATCTACGGATTATTTGCCTTTCTTCAACAACTCGTCGGCATCACGCCGCTCGATTGGTTTGCCAAAGTACCGCTTCTTTCGGTGGCTATCATTGCCTCGTGGCAATGGCTGCCCTTTTCGGCGCTTATTATTTTAACCGCCTTGCAATCGCTCGATGAAGAACAAAAAGACGCGTCCGCCATGGATGGAGCGCGTGCTTTATCCTATTTCCGTTATATTGTTTTGCCCCATCTCGCGCGCCCGATTACTGTCGTCATTCTGATCGAAACCATTTTCCTTCTGAATATTTTTGCTGAAATCTATGTCACGAGCGTGGGCGGGTTGGCGGGCAATTTGACCTATCTGGTCTATTTCCAAGGCTTGCTCAATTTCGATATTGGCGAAGCCTCAGCCGGCGGATTGATCGCGGTTGTTCTGGCTAATCTCGTGTCGATCTTCCTCGTTCGGATTATCGGGCGGAATTTGGAGATTTGAGAGCATGGCGCGCCAAACTTCCCCACAACGCAAACTGATCGTCACCCTGATTGCTTGGATCATCGGCATCTTGATGTTCTGGCCGATTTTATGGACGATTTTGACATCGTTCAAAACAGAGCAGGATGCGGTGTTGATGCCGCAATTGTTTTCAACCGGTTGGACCTTTGAGAATTTCGGGATTGTGCAAGAACGCTCCGACTATCTGCGGTTTGCCATGAACTCCGTTATCCTTGCCTTTGGCTCCACGCTGCTTGGCCTTGTCTTTGCCATTCCGGCCGCTTGGTCGATGGCGTTCAGCCCGAGCAAACGAACCAAAGATACATTGCTCTGGATGCTATCGACGAAAATGATGCCGCCGGTTGGCGCGCTCTTGCCGATTTATCTGATCTTCAAAGACTATCACTGGATCGATCAGCACATCCCCGTTTTGGTGATCATGTTCATGCTGAATCTTCCGCTCGTGATCTGGATGTTGTTCACCTATTTCAAAGAAATTCCTGTCGATATTCTGGAAGCCTCGCGCATGGATGGTGCGGGCGTTTGGCAAGAATTAACGCGTGTTTTAGCGCCGATGGCATTGCCCGGTATCGCATCGACCTTTCTGCTCAATGTCATATTGGCGTGGAACGAAGCGTTTTGGACCCTTAAGCTGACGGATGTTCATGCCGCGCCGCTAACCGTCTTTATTGCTTCCTATTCCAGTCCAGAAGGTCTTTTTTGGGCCAAACTTTCAGCTGCTTCCACAATGGCTATTGCGCCAATCCTTATTCTTGGATGGTTTTCGCAAAAGCAACTTGTGCGTGGCCTCACCTTCGGCGCCGTGAAATAAGATAGAGGTAGTCACCATGAGCAGAATAGAGCTGAAAGCCGTACGAAAAGATTTCGGCAATCTTGGTGTTATCAATGGGGTCGATCTCGATATCCTTGATGGCGGCTTTACCGTTTTTGTCGGTCCAAGCGGTTGCGGTAAATCGACCCTATTGCGCTTGATTGCGGGGCTTGAAGATTTAACCTCGGGCCAGGTTTTAATTGATGGCCGCGATGTAACCGAACTCGGACCGGCGCAACGCGAATTGGCCATGGTGTTTCAATCCTATGCGCTTTATCCGCATATGTCGGTCAGAAACAATATTGGCTTCCCGCTCAAAATGGCCAAGCAGCCCGAGGACATGATCGAGGCCAAGGTTCGCAAAGCCGCCGAGACACTTAACCTAACCGCCTATCTCGATCGTCGTCCGGGGCAATTATCAGGCGGTCAACGTCAGCGCGTTGCCATTGGGCGGGCGATTGTGCGGGAGCCGAAAGCCTTTTTGTTCGACGAGCCTTTGTCCAATCTTGACGCTGCCCTTCGCGTTCAAATGCGGTTGGAGATTATGCAGCTGCATAAATCGCTTGGCGCAACCATGGTCTATGTCACGCATGACCAAGTTGAAGCCATGACCATGGCTGATCGCATTGTCGTGCTCAATCAAGGTCGTATTGAACAAGTGGGCTCACCGCTTGAGTTGTATGATCATCCGAAAACACTTTTTGTTGCAGGCTTTATCGGATCGCCGAAGATGAATTTTATATCGGGAAGTGTTGCCGCGCGATATGGAGCGGCAACCATCGGCATCCGGCCCGAACATATTCAATTAGGCGTATCGGACGGTGGATTTACGGGCACGATCCGTATCGCCGAACATCTGGGCTCCGACACGTTTATTCATGCTGAATCGCCGGAACTCGGATCCATCACTGTTCGCGCAACAGGCAATATCGAAGCCTCGCCCGGAACCGCTTTAGCGCTCGGTTTTGAGCCGTCTAGGGTTCATCGGTTTGACGCGCAAGGTGTGGCGCTTAAGTGAGCTTATGAGGCACAATCGCACTGTTCAGGGGTTTTATTTGCCTTGACCAGAATAGCAATGGTTTTGGCGGGTTTGGCTTTCTCGTATTTGGTAATGAAGGATTGACGGATTATGTCGAAGAGTGTTGAGCCATCACAGCATGGCGCTGGTGTAGAGCTTTCTCTTAAAAATCTTCATCAGCTTCCAGCCGATGTCGGTCGCCCTCAGTATCAACGCTCCGATATTTCGCCGGGTATTTTACACTTTGGCGTTGGCAATTTTCACCGCGCGCATTTGGCCGTTTATCTCGATGATCTGTTCAATCAGGGCCTCAACAAAGATTGGGGCATTATTGGCGCGGGCGTTATGGCTCATGATGCGGCCATGCGCGACCGGCTAAAAGGGCAGGATTATTTAACAACGATTGTCGAACAGGATTCCGGCCTCAGTCACGCGCGCGTCACAGGCGCGATGATTGATTTTGTCGCCCCTGATGATTGGGATGGACTTCTGCAATGGTTGTCGGATTCGCGTATCCGCATCGTATCGCTGACGATTACGGAAGGCGGATATTTTATTGATCCAGTGTTGGGGAAATTTGATGCGGCCCATGCCTCAATTGCCTATGACGGGCAACATCCGGATCGGCCTAAAACGGTCTTTGGAATTTTAGTTGCCGGATTAAAACAGCGCAAAGCCAAGGGGCTGGCACCCTTCACCATTATGTCGTGTGACAATGTTCCGCATAATGGTGCGGTTACGCGCAATGCGGTTGTTGGTGTTGCGCAATTGTCCGACCCAGCCTTGGCGGATTGGATCGCGTCGCATGTCGCTTTTCCCAATGCGATGGTGGATCGCATTACGCCCGCAACAACGGACCGTGAACGCACGCTTGCTACATCCAAGTTTGGCATCAAAGATGCGTCGCCTGTCTTTTGCGAAGAGTTCAAGCAGTGGGTTCTTGAAGATTATTTTCCATTGGGCCGACCTGAATTTGATAAAGTCGGCGCGACCTTTGTTAAAGACGTGTCGCCTTTCGAGACCATGAAGATTCGCATCCTCAATGGCGGGCACGCCATTATTGCCTATTCGGCGGGACTGCTCGATGTCCATTATGTGCATGACGCGATGGAGCATAAGCTTGTTCGGGATTTTCTGATTAAAATCGAACAGGATGAAATTATCCCAATTGTTCCGCCGGTACCGAATACGGATTTGCAGGATTATTTCAAACTGATCGTAAGACGTTTTTCGAACCCTGCCATTGGGGACACAATCCGGCGGTTATGTCTCGATGGTTCCAATCGCCAGCCGAAATTTATCGTTCCGAGCATTGCAGACGCGATCAAAGCAGGCAGGAGCTTCACGGGCCTCGCGCTTGAATCGGCATTATGGTGTCGCTATTGTTACGGCGTGACGGAGAGCGGCGCCGTCATTGAAGCCAATGATCCCAATTGGGACCAACTTCAGAAACGAGCGCAGTCGGCGCGGCAACATTCGGCTGAATGGTTGGCGATGGATGATGTCTATGCCACTGTTTCGGCCCATCCTGGCTTTGTCGAGCAATTTGACAGTTGGCTGAAAAGGCTTTGGGCGGACGGCGTCGAAAAAACCTTAGTGGATTACGTCCATCAGGCATCGAAATAGCTCAATCGTGATCGATTAGATCTGAGCTATTTGTCCTCGATTCATCTTAAAAGGCGATCCTAACCATCAGCCGAGTATGGTTCTCGGCTGATATGCCTATTGTTTTGGCAATTTCACCTACAGCAGGTGTCCTATGTCGAAATCGAGGGGCACCCCTATTGTGTTTTTAGAAAATAGCGACTTAAGTAGTACAATAACGAATTCCTGCACGAGAATGCCGCATCGTGCTGGGAGTAAAACGCGGCAACATATACGGGAGTAAAACCTATGTTTATCAATAAGTTCGTGCTGCCATTGGCAGCAGGAGCAGCGTTGTTCGCTGCTACTTCGGCTTTCGCAGGGCCGAAAATTGTCTCGGGACCAGGTGCAGAGCCTGCTTGCTTTAAGCCATGGACGGACCAGACCAAATATTTCCAGTGGGACAAAAAGCCAGGCCCTTATCGCATCGCGATCGTTAACGGTTTCGTTGGTAACACATGGCGCATTCAGATGATCAAGACGGCTAAGGCCTTCGCTGATCAGGCCGATGTCAAGAAAGACATCAAGGAATTGAAGGTTATCTCGACCGGTACCGACGTTGCAGCGCAGCTCGGCGCCATGGAAGACTTTATCAACCAGGGCTTCGACGCGATTGTTACCATCGCTGTTTCGCCTGAAGGTTTTGATCGTGTGATCAAGCTTGCCGATAAGAATAACGTCGTCGTTGTTCCTTTCGACAACGTGCTCGACACCGATAAAGTCATGATGGTCAACGAGAATCAGACCGATCTTGGCCGTATTCCTGGAGAATTCTTGTTGAAGGAAATCGGCAAGAAAGAAGGCAAGATCCTCGAAGTGCGTGGCTTGCCAGGCAATTCGGTTGACCGCGACCGCCATGTTGGCTTCCGGAAAGTTATGGAAGCAGATGGCAACAAGTTCCAGATCGTCGAAGTTGTCGGCAACTGGGATGACGGCACGGCCCAGAAGGTTACCGCCGACGCGATTGCCGTTCACGGCAAGTTTGACGGCATCTTCGTTCAAGGCGGATCGACCGGTGTTGTTCGCGCTATGATGGATGCGAAGCACCCCTTCGTTCCCGTTGCGGGTGAGTCAGAAAACGGCTTCCGTAAGCTGATCGTCGAGCATGAGAAGGACGGCCTCAAGGGTCTTTCGCTTGGCCAGTCGCCAGGTCTTGTTGCTATCTCGATGAAGGCTGCGATTTCGGCGCTTAAGGGCAATCCAATGCCACAGCTGATCTCGATCCCGATCCCAGGCGGCGACTACACAACGCTTAAGGACGGCGTGAACTATTGGTCTAACCTGACCGATAACTTCTTCACGACGAACGAGTTCGGCCCATGCGGCGTGAACATTTCCGCGCCAGAAATTATGGCGAAGGACGAAAAGAACTCGCAATAAGCCGCGGATTAAAAGGCCCGGATCGTCGATTGAGGCGATCCGGGTTTCTTTATGATCTTATTTAGTTGCATCGATTACCCAGTGGTTTGCCATGACAACTCGTGACGCCAATGATATGCTTGTTCTAAAGGGCATTTCCAAACGATATGGTGGCGTAAAAGCGCTTCAGGACGTTGATTTTAGCTGTGGGCGTGGTCGTGTTCACGCGGTGCTTGGCGAAAACGGCGCTGGTAAATCAACCCTGATTAAAATTATCTCAGGCGTTGTGCAGCCCGATGAAGGGTCGATGACCCTTGATGGCTCTGCCGTTAGCTTCCGCTCTCCTGCGGCTGCCAATGATGCAGGCATCGTTTGTATCTTTCAAGAATTGTCGTTGATGCCGGACCTAACGGTGGCCGACAATATTTCCATTTCCTCTCCGCCTCGTAAATTTGGTCTCATTGATGCGAAAGCGCAGCGTCATCGGGCGGAAGAACTCTTGGCAACGATTGGCTGCGAAGACGTAAATCCCCTCATGCGGATCCGTGATCTGCCTTTGTCGCGCCGCCAGATGGTTGAGATTGCCAAGGCGCTCGGTAAAAAGCCAAAGATTTTGATTCTGGACGAAGCAACATCGGCTTTAACAAGTTCGGATGTTGAAAAAGTCTATGCGATGCTCGCCCGTCTTAAGGCTGAAGGCGTTGCCATTCTTTATATTTCGCACCGTATGCATGAAATTGAAGCGCTGGCCGATGATGCGTCTGTTTTCCGCAATGGCCGGCACATTGAAACCTTCAAGAAGGGCGCCCGTAGCAATGACGAGATTGTCCAATTGATGATTGGACGTGAAATCTCGGCACATTTCCCGCCAAAGCCGGCTTATGAAATTCGCAAACCTTTGCTCGAGATTCGCAATCTGTCGTGGGAAAATCGGCTGCATGATGTGTCGCTCTCTGTTGGGCGCGGCGAAATTGTTGGCCTTGGCGGTCTCGACGGGCAAGGTCAGAAAGAACTTCTGCTGTCCATGTTCGGCGTCTTAAAGCGCGTCAGCGGTGATGTATTGATCGACGGCGTTCCGCAAAAACTCAATTCGCCGATTGCGGCGAAATCGGCAGGCGGCGGCATTGCCTTGGTGCCAGAAGACCGGAAAACCGAAGGTCTGATGTTGCCGATGTCGATTGCCGAAAATCTGGTCATTGCGTCATTGGATGAATTGTCGTCTGGCATTTTCGTCGATGAAGCAAAAGTTTCAAATGCCGTGGCCGACGCCATTCAACGGTTGAAAATCAAGATTGGAAGCCCGGATGATGCCGTCTCGACTTTGTCGGGTGGCAATCAGCAAAAAGTGGTCATTGCGAAATGGCTAATGACCCGGCCGGACGTTATTCTTCTCAATGATCCGACGCGTGGCATCGACGTTGGCACGAAGCAGGAAATTTATCGCCTGCTGCGCGAGTTGGCCAATGAAGGTGCGGCGATCTTATTCTATTCAACCGATTATGATGAGCTGATTGGTTCATGTGATCGAGTTGCCATTTTATATGATGGTCGAATCATTTCCGAACTTCAGGGCGACGCCATCAACGAGAAAAATATCGTTGCCGCATCCCTGAATATTGCGGGCCAGAAATCCGAAGGAGGCGCGCATGTCGGCCACTAAGCAATCCGATCTGGGTCTCCGGATCCGGCAAAATATGGGCTTTTCGATCGCCGTTTTGTTGTTTGTGATCGTGTATTTTCTCTATCATCTCGCCCATCCAAAGGGCTTCTCCTCGCAAGTGCTCGTTCAAAATTCGAACGAAGTATTCTCGCTTGCGATGTTGGCCATGGCTCAAACCGTGCCTGTGTTGTTAGGCGGCCTCGATCTCTCGGTTGGTGCTGTCATGACCTTGGTTGATTGTCTGGCGAGCCATTTGCTGGAGGGAGCGGGACCGAGTGTTGGCTTCGGCATTATCGCCTGTCTGTTCGCGGGTGCCCTTGCGGGATTTGTGAATGGCTGTGTGGTCGTGTTTGGCCGCATTCAACCGATCATCGCCACTTTGGCAACGGGTGCCGTTTATATGGGGCTAGCCTTGTTCTTGCGTCCTATTCCCGGGGGCAAAATCAACGAAGACATCAATTGGGCGATGACGAATGCACTCGGTGATTTTGCCGAGACGGTTGGTATCTTTGAGGATGGCAAAGCGGCTTGGTTCCAGCCCATCGCAGGCGTGCCGACAGCGCTCGTTCTATTGATCATTGTCGCGCTTGTGACGTGGGTACCATTCCGTCGTTCAGTAACGGGCCGTACGGTATACGCCATTGGCTCGGCCGAGGGAGCCGCCTTTATGTCCGGTTTGAACATTGCCGGTGGCAAGCTTGCGGCTTTCACCTTGGCCGGCCTGTTTGCGGGCATTGGCGGTATTTTCATGGCGATCCAGACATCGTCGGGCAATGCCGATATTCCGATGGCGGGTGCTTACACGCTCTCGTCGATTGCGTCCGTCGTGATTGGCGGTACTTCGCTTTTGGGCGGTACGGGGGGAGCGATCGGATCGATTTTTGGTACGCTGATTTTGAAGGTCATTTCGTTCAACTTCCGTGTCTTCGATATTGCCCCGCTGCTCCAACCGCTTTTTGAAGGCCTCGTTCTTTTGGCCGCTGTTAGCCTTGGTGCCCTGAGCATCCTCCGCGTTAAGAACCAGCTGGAGTTGTTCCGGTGATTGATATGATCAAAAAATTCTCCTTTTCACGTCTATCGCGCGACGATAAGCCGATTGCGATCGCGGCAACCTTTATTCTCGTCATCTTGATTGCGGGAACGATCTATACGTTGGATCGCTTTGGTTCGGCGCCGTTGTTCTCGCCCACTTATCTTGTTCAACAGCTTCAGATTGGTTCGTTCTTGGGGATCGTTGCCGCCGGCATGATGCTGGTCATTTTGATTTCGCAGATCGATCTGTCGGTGCCATGGACATTGGCTGCGGGTGCCATGACGGCAACGGCGGTTGGTGGCGAATGGGCTTTGCCTGCGGCCCTTGTTGTCGGCCTGTTGGTTGGCACCGTAAACGGGCTTGGTGTTGCTTACTTACGAATTCCGTCGATGATCTTTACGCTTGGCGTGAATGCAGTGATGCGCGGCTTGATGGTGGCCCAGACGGGCGGCTTTGCGCCGCAGACAAAGGCAACCGATCTCATGCGCTATATCGCGGCAGAGCGGACCCTTGGCATTCCCCATGCGATTTTCGTGTGGTTAGCGGTTTCTATCCTGCTCGTTATTATGCTCCGCCGCACGTCCTTCGGCCGATCCATCTATGCCATCGGCAACAAAGAAGCGGCGGCCTATCTCTCGGGCGTGCCGACAAAGCGTGTAACGATCATTGCGTTCATTCTATGCTCGGTTTTAGCAAGCTTGGCGGGCGTTTTATTGGCCGGCTATTCAACCAAGGCCTATCAAGGAATGGGTGATGCTTATGTGTTACCGGCCATCGCCGCGGTTGTGATTGGTGGCACCAATATTCTTGGCGGTCGTGGGCGTTATCTGGGCACGGTTGTTGGCGTTATTTTGATCGTTCTTTTGAACAGCGTTCTTTCGATCATGGAAATGCCGGAAGCCGGACGTCAGATCATTTATGGCTTGGTGATTATCTCAATGCTTCTCGTCTATGGGCGGGGAGAGAAGGCAACGTCCTGACATGGCCGATAAGCGGCCGCTAAAAGGCGGCCGCTCCGTATAAGAAGCCAGCGGGACCCGTTTTGAGGGGGAAACCGTGACGGCAGTATTATTGACCAATGTGATGGTGTGGGATGCCATTAATGATGCTTCCTATCCCGGTGAAGTTCTGATCGAAGGCAATCGGATCACTGAAGTAGCGTGCGCGCCCGGTCAGATCTCTCGCGAGAGGACTGCGGAGATGATCGACGGTCACGGCCAATTTTTGATGCCGGGCATGGTTGAAGGCCATTGTCACCTCTCTTTCGTCAGCCCATCTCGCAATCAGGATCTTGGCGAAATTCCGCCTGAAGAACATTTGTTGCAAACCTGTCGCGCCGCGACCTTCCTGCTTGATCATGGGTTCACGAGCGCCTATTCCGCCGCCTCCGCAAAGCTGCGCTTGGATGTTGTGGTCAGGGCGGAAATCGAAAATGGCTATTTGGCAGGACCACGCTACAAAGCGGCAGGTCCGGAAATTACAACAACAGGCGGCTTGGGCGACGAACGCAAACCCCATATGCATGCGGAAAGTTTCGGCATGATTGCCGATGGCGTTGACGAAATTGTCCGTGCCGTTCGACTCTGCTGTCGTGAAAATGTTGATAATATTAAATTCAACGTATCGGGGGATGAATTTGTCAGTCATGCCCGCGCCGAAATTATTTCCATGCGTGAAGAAGAGCTGAGAGTTGGTGTCGAGGTGGCGCATGATTTTGGCAAACGCGTTGCATGTCACAGCCGCGCAGCTGAATCGGTCAAGCGTGCGGTCCGGGCGGGCGTTGATTGCATTTACCACTGTGATTTTGCCGATGAAGAAGCGCTCGATATGTTAGAGGCCGCCAAGGATCGGGTTATTGTCGGGCCGGCATTTGGTTTGGTGCATAATTCCGTGTTTGAGGGCGATGTCGTCGGTTTGACGAAGGAGGTCGCCGAACGCATGGGACTTCCGCGCAAGATCGAACATACGATTGCGACATACAAAGAAATGCGCAAACGCGGCATGCGCGTTGTCGTCGGCGGAGACTATGGTTTCACCATCACGCCGATGGGACAAAATGCCCGCGATATCGGCCATTTCGTGAAATTTTTCGGCTACACCCCCGCCGAGGCTTTAAAATGCGCAACCGCCGTTGGAGGCGATTTGATGGGCCATAAAGGTGAGTTAGGCGTCATCAAGCAAGGCGCATTGGCCGATTTATTATTGGTGAACGGGGATCCTCTTAAAGATCAGTCTGTCCTTGTTGGGCCATCCCGTTTCTCAATGATCATGAAGGATGGAAAGATGCATCGCGATCCTCGTCAGCATTAAGCGCTAAAACTTCCACCCTATGCGCAAAAGCCGATCCGTTGCCGAATGATGGCGGTGACGGCTCCATCCGATTTTTACATCAAATGACCACACGGGAAGACAACACAAAATGGCAGAGCGGCGTAAACTGAGATCCGAAGCGTGGTTTGGTGGTACCAGTAAAGATGCGTTTATGCATCGCAGCTGGATGAAAAACCAGGGCATGCCGGCGGATGCCTTTGATGGGCGTCCGGTCATTGGCATCTGCAATACATGGTCGGAGTTGACGCCCTGCAATGCGCATCTTCGTGAACTTGCCGATCGGGTGAAGCGTGGCATTTTGGAAGCGGGAGGATTACCGCTTGAGTTTCCCGTGATGTCGCTCGGCGAATCCAATATGCGCCCCACTGCGATGTTGTATCGCAATTTGGCGTCGATGGATGTCGAAGAATCGATCCGGGCCAATCCGCTTGATGGTGTTGTGCTTATGGTTGGCTGCGACAAGACCACGCCCGCATTGGTGATGGGTGCCGCTTCATGCGATATCCCGACCATTGTTCTGTCAGGCGGGCCGATGCTGAACGGAAATTATCGCGGCGAAAGCATTGGTTCGGGAACAGTTGTGTGGCGCTACCATGAAGAAGTCAAAGCTGGTCGCATGAGCGTGGATGATTTCATCGGCGCCGAAGCGGGTATGAGCCGCTCGGCGGGCAGTTGCATGACAATGGGTACCGCCTCCACAATGGCGAGCATGGTCGAGGCGCTCGGCATTGCTTTGCCGCATAACGCGGCCATTCCTGCGGTTGACTCACGCCGCCAAGCGCTCGCGCAAATAACGGGTCGGCGCATTGTTGATATGGTACATGAAGACCTGACGCTTTCGAAAATTTTAACACCCGAAGCCTTCCAAAATGCAATTCGCGTTAATGGCGCGATTGGTGGTTCAACCAATGCAGTCTTGCATCTCATTGCAATCGCGCGCCGCATCGGTACGCCGTTATCGCTCGAGGATTGGGATAAATTTGGTCGCAATGTTCCAACCATTGTCGATCTGCAACCCTCTGGCCGTTTCCTGATGGAAGAGTTTTATTATGCTGGTGGCTTGCCAACCGTTATGCGGGCTTTGGGTGAACATGATCTACTCAACCGCGATGTGATCACGGTAAGCGGCAAGACGGCTTGGCAAAACGTAGCCGACGCGCCGAATTACAATACCGAGGTCATTCGCGACTTTGATAATGCTTTAGCCGATCAAGGTGGCATTGCAGTGTTGCGTGGCAATTTGGCTCCTCTTGGTGCGGTATTAAAGCCATCGGCAGCAACGCCTGAACTCATGGTGCATCGTGGCCGTGCGGTCGTGTTTGAAACGATTGAGGATTACAAGCGCCGCATCGTTGATCCCGATCTCGAGATTGATGCAAGCTCGGTGATGGTGCTTAAAAACTGTGGCCCAAAAGGGTATCCAGGCATGGCGGAAGTCGGCAATATGGGCTTGCCGCCAAAACTCTTGGCACAAGGCGTCAGTGACATGGTGCGGATATCGGATGCGCGCATGTCGGGTACGGCTTACGGAACTGTCGTGCTTCATGTTGCACCTGAGGCGGCAGCCGGTGGCCCGCTGGCGCTCGTTGAAGAGGGCGATATGATCGAACTTGATGTACCGAACCGCCGCTTGCACCTTGAAGTGAATGATGCCGAATTGGAAAGACGCCGCGCGAAATGGCAGCCGCGCCCATCCGCTCAATCGGGTTATGAAAGTCTGTATGTAAATTCCGTCCTGCAAGCCGATGAGGGCGCCGATTTTGCGTTTCTTGGCGGCTGTCGGGGTGCCGGAATTCCACGCAATTCACATTAACTGGCGGTACGCAAAGCACCTGTCGGAAACACAATAAAAGGGAGTAAGTAAATGCGGCTCATTCAATACAAAACAGGATCCGGTGAACGTCGGGTTGGTCTGGTCGACGCGACGTCTGGTTCTGTCGAATGCCTTGAGGGTGTGGTGTCGGTTTATGATTTGGCGACGCAAGCGATTGCAAAGGGGCAAACCTTAGCGCAAGCCGTAGCCGCCGTGAGCAAGCGTTCGCCGGTTGATTATGATGCGATCATTGCCGAGAAAAGATTGCTCGCGCCCCTTGATCATCCTGAACCAACGCGTTTCTGGATCACAGGTACCGGCCTCACGCATCTGGGCAGCGCAGACGCCCGCGACAAAATGCACGACCTTGCGCATGGCGACGACAAGGACATGACGGATTCAATGAAAATTTTCCGTATGGGCTTCGAAGGTGGCAAGCCTGCCGATGGCGGAATCGGATGCCAGCCGGAATGGTTTTATAAGGGCGTTGGCACTTGCGTTGTTGCGCCAGAAGCCGATATGCCATCGCCTTCCTTTGCGCTGGCAGGTGGTGAAGAAGCCGAAATCGTAGGTCTCTATTTGATTGGCCCTGATGGAAATCCGTGGCGGATCGGCTTTGCCCTCGGCAACGAGTTTTCCGATCACGTGACCGAGGCTCTGAATTATCTTTACCTCGCCCATTCAAAACTACGCTCCTGTTCGATTGGCCCTGAGCTTTTAACCGGTGACCTTCCCGGCCATGTTGAAGGCAAGGTTAGCGTCAAGCGCGACGGTAAGGCGATCTGGACCGGACAATTTTTAAGCGGTGAAGACAATATGTCTCATTCGGTTCACAATCTGGAGCATTACCATTTCCGCTATGACATGTTCCGCAGGCCCGGTGACCTTCATGCCTATTTCTTCGGAGCGGCGATCTTGAGCTGCGCCCATGGTGTCAAAACGCAAAGCGGCGATGTGTTCGATATTGATGTGCCGGTTTTCGGGCGCCCATTGCGCAATACAATGCGCAATGAAGCACCAAAAAATTTCACGGTCAAAAGTCTCTAACCCATCCTGCCTGTCGTTCGGTGATGTTCAAAAAAGGCCAGTAACCAATGGGACTTCGTTTTGCAATTGATACGGGCGGCACCTTTACCGATTTGATGGTGTCGTCCGAGACAGGCGTGCTCAGTATGCATAAAGCATCGACCACGCCTAAAGATCCTGTAGCGGGTGTCCTTGATAGTTTACGGATGGCGGCTGACGCCTCCCATGAATCATTGCAGGCTTATCTCGCCCGAGGCGAATTGCTGATGCACGGCACGACCCATGCCATCAACGCCATTGTCACCGGATCAACGGCGCGTACGGCTTTCATCACGACAGCAGGGCACCCCGATACGCTCGTGATCCGTGAAGGCGGTCGCATGGAACCGTTTAATTTCACGATTGCCTATCCCGAGCCCTATGTGCCCCGTGCGCTAACCTACGAAGTGCCGGAGCGTATGACCGTGAATGGTTTGGCCAAGATGCCGTTGGATGAGGCCGCTGTTTTACAAATCCTCGAACAAATCAAAGCGGCTAAGGTTGAGGCGATTGGCGTTTGTTTTCTATGGTCGGTGGTCAATCCGTCGCATGAGCTTGCCGTTGGAGCCCTCATCGAACGCCATTTGCCCGGCATTCCCTACACGCTGTCGCATAAGATCAATCCATCAATCCGCGAATATAGACGGGCGATTTCAACCTGCATTGATGCGTCTTTAAAGCCCATTATGGGGGCCTATATGCGGGGTCTTGAAAGCCGACTTCGCGAAGCGGGCTTTAACGGACGCGTGTTGGTCGTTACCTCGCAAGGCGGCGTTATGGATGCAGCACATGCGGCTGAAGCGCCTGTGCATCTCATCAATTCGGGACCAAGCATGGCACCTGTTGCGGCAAAGGCTTATGGCGAGGCGGGTGATACGGATACGTTGATTGTCGGTGATACGGGGGGAACCACCTTTGACGTCTCGCTGGTCCATCGCGGGCGTATTCCGCGTAGCCGCGAGACGTGGCTGGGCCAGCCCTTCCGTAGCCATATGACGGGCATGCCATCGGTCGATGTTAAAAGCATCGGGGCGGGCGGGGGCTCGATTGCGTGGGTGGATGCTGGCGGGTTGCTGCATGTGGGCCCCATTAGCGCCGGAGCTGTTCCTGGGCCTGTTTGCTATCGCAGGGGAGGCACACGTCCGACCGTTACGGACGCAGCCGTGGCGCTCGGCTTTATCGATGCCAAATTCTTTTTGGGCGGCAAGATGTCGCTTGATCAGCAAGGCGCAATGGATGCCATCAAACGCGATGTTGCTGACCCGTTGAAATGCGACGTTGAAACCGCCGCTGAAGCCATCATGGCGCTGGCAACGGAGCATATGGTGCAAGCAATTATGGATATCACGGTCAATCAAGGCATCGACCCGTCTGAAGCGACATTTGTTGCCGGAGGCGGTGCTGCGGGCTTGAATTGCGTGGCCATTGCGCGGCGGCTGGGATGCCGTCGTGTGCTTGTTACGGAAGCGGGAGCAGCGCTTTCGGCTTCAGGCGCGCTCATTTCCGATTTAAGCGCGCATTATCAAGCGATGTTTCATACGTTGAGCGAAACATTTGACCAGGCGGGCGTTAACCGCGTGTTGCAAACGCTATCGGATGAATGCGCCGACTTTGCCAAAAATGCTGGCGCGGGCACGGCCGCGACGCAGATCGATTGGTCTTGCGAGGCGCGCTATATTGAACAGGCTTGGGAAATCGAAGTACCGCTGCGCAAAGGTACGTTTGAAAATGCGCGGGATGCGGCGGTGCTCGTCGAGGACTTCCACCAAATGCACCAAGATAAATTTGCGGTGAGTGATCCGCACGCACCGATTGAAACGGTGACATGGAATGCGGAAGTGCGCTGTCGGATCGGCTCGAATGAACCGGGACGTCTTGCGCCCGATCAACGCGCCGAAGCGTTGCCTTCTCGGCCTGTGCGCTATGTCGGTGCCGGATGGGTTGATTCAAAAGTCTATCGGTTTGAAGCGATCCGCTCGGGCGTTACCATTCACGGGCCTGCCATTATTGAATCCGATTTTACCTCGATTGTAATCGAGCCGGGCTCCATTGCTGTGCGGGATGGGATGGGCAATCTTGTTATTGATGTGACGGAGGGCGCGCGATGAATCATTCTTCCCCATCGCCTTTAAACGGTTCGGCTCTGGCCCTATTGACCGCGCGCATGGAAGGCATTGCGCGTAAGATGGCCAATACGCTGCATCGCACGGGGCGTTCCGGCATTTTAACAATTGCGCGTGACTTTTCCTGCGTGGTCTTGACGGCTAAACACGAGCTCCTCGCCACCGCCGAAAGTCTGCCTATTCACGTCTTGCGCGGGCCGGACATTATGGCGAAAACCATGTCGGATAATCATCCGGTGTTAAAGCGCGGCGACGCGTTTTTGCACAATTCACCCTATCACGGCTGCACGCATCCTGCCGATCACTCTATCCTCATTCCGGTGATTGATGATGAAGGTATCCATCGCTTCACGGTGCTGGCCAAAGCGCATCAGGCCGATTGCGGTAATGCGTTGCCAACAACCTATATGGGGGCGGCAAAAGATGTGTATGCCGAAGGCGCGCTGATTTTTCCGGCAGTTAAAATTCAGGATAATTACGAACATGTGATGGATATCATTCGTATGTGCCAATTGCGCATTCGCGTGCCGGAGCAATGGTGGGGTGATTATCTTGCCACGCTTGGTGCCGCACGCGTCGGCGAGCGCGAAATTTTGGCGCTGGGCAAGGAGATCGGCTGGGAAAAGCTTGAGGCCTATACGCAACAATGGTTCGACTATAGCGAACGCCGTATGATCGATGTCATCCGCGCCATGCCCAAAGGCCGCGTGACGCGCAAGAGTACGCATGATGCGTTTCCTGCAACGCCATCTGACGGTGTAACCATCACGGCGACCGTAGAAGTAAAGCCCGAAGAGGCGTTGATCGAGGTCGATATGACCGACAATCCCGACAGCATGGAGAACGGTTTAAACCTTTCCGAGGCTTGCGCCCTTTCAGCACCGATGTTGGCGATTTTTAATTCGATTGATCACACGGTTCCGAAAAACGAAGGTAGTTTCCGGCGGATTAAAATTCATCTGAAGGACGGCTCCATCGCAGGTCGTCCGCGCCATCCCACTTCGTGCTCGGCGGCAACGACCAATATCGCCGATCGTGTGGCCAATCCGGTGCAGGCCGCTCTGGCGGAACTGGCGGATGGTTTGGGGCTTGCGGAAACAGGTGCCTTGCTGCCGCCGTCGTGCGGTGTCGTTTCTGGCGTGCACCACGGCAAGCCGTTTGTGAACGAGGTCTATCTTGGATGCACGGGGGGTGCCGGTGCGCCAATGGCCGATGGCTGGCTCACCATTCTTCACGCGGGCAATGCGGGCATGTGCTACCAAGACTCGATCGAAGTCGATGAGCTCAGGCACCCGATTTTTGTGCATCAACGACGGCTCATTCCCAATTCGGAAGGGGCAGGGCGTTTTAGAGGCGCGTTGGGGGCTTATTCGGAATTTGCGCCGGTCGATTGCGACATGACGGTTGCCTATATCAGCGACGGCAATGTGAACCCGGCGCTGGGAACACGAGGCGGCCTTGCAGGTGGCAATTCGGCACAGTTTCGGATGCATGCCGACGGGTCGCTAGAGCCCTTGGCGGCGTGCGCCGAAGTGGTGATTGCGGCAGATGAGCGGATGGTGTCGATTAGCGCTGGAGGCGGGGGGTATGGAGCGCCTTATGAACGCGAGGCCTATCGTGTCGCCCATGATGTACGCGAAGGCTGGGTTAGCCGCGAGCGCGCGGAATCGATTTATGGTGTCGCCCTTCACGATGATATGAGTGTGGATGAAAATCGCACGGCGCAATTGAGGCGGCAATGACAGACAGGCCTTCTTCGTCCCGCCGCAAAGTAGCTCTGGTCACGGGCGGCGCCCGCGGCATAGGCTTTGGCGTTGCCGAAGCCTTATTAGGCGACGGCTATCGGGTTGTCGTGACGGGACTTAGTTCCGATGAAGTTGCCGCCGTCGCTCAGCATGACAACCTCTCAGCCCATCAGCTTGATGTAACAGATGATGCGTCGGTTCACGCTCTCATTCAAAGCTGTGAAAAGCTTGATGTATTGATCAATTGTGCGGGGATGATCATCCGTGGTGGAGCTGAATATGACATCGATCAATTTAAGAAAGTCATTGATGTTAATCTGACCGGCACGATGCGGATGTGCATGGCGGCGAAGCCTAAGCTTACGCATTCTGCCCATGGTGTTATCATCAATACGGCATCGATGCTCTCGATCTTTGGCGGGCCGTTAACGCCTGCCTATTCGGCGTCCAAAGGCGGTGTCGTGCAGCTTACAAAATCACTGGCGGTCGCCTGGGCCGAGGACGGCATTAGGGTCAATGCGATCGCGCCGGGGTGGATCGAGACCGAGCTTACCAAAGGTGCCCGCGAAGACCCGGCTCGAACCAAGGCAATTCTTGAACGCACGCCGATGAAACGCTGGGGGATGCCGAACGATATTGGAGGTGTTGTCGCGCATCTTTGTTCGGATGCCTCACGGTTTATAACCGGCGCTGTTATCCCCATCGATGGCGGTTATTCAGCCGTATAAGGTAGAAGGAAAACGATGATGACGAATGAAACGCCCAACCGCATCGGATTAAAAGAAGACGATGCGACAGCGCGTCTGCCTTATCGCCATCCGCAACCAAAAGACGCGTTTCCGGAAATCGTGATTCCGCATGCCATTCCTGAGGATGAGCGGCTATGGGTCCCGCAGGCCGAAAATGTTTGGTTCCGTCCGCTTTGCCTGTCAGCCAGTCGCGGGTACTGGATGAATATGCTCCGCGTTAGAAAGTCGGGCGTCTTGTCACGCCACCGTCACCCGCAACCGGTTCACGGTTACGTCATTAAGGGCTCGTGGCGGTATCTTGAGCACGATTGGGTTGCTACCGAGGGTGCCTATGTTTATGAAGCACCCGGTGAAACGCACACGCTTGTGGTGGATCCCGATGTGGCGGAAATGATAACGATGTTTCAAGTCAATGGTGCCATGATTTATGTCGATCCTGACGGTGCCGTGCAAGGCTATGAGGACGTCTTCACCAAGATCGATATGTGCCGAAAGCATTACAGCGCGGTCGGTCTGGGTGATGCCTATACGGATCAATTTATTCGATGACGATTGTCATTCATCATAATCCGGAATGTGGGACGTCGAGAAACGTATTGGCCATCATCGAGGCCTCGGGCTATGAGCCTTTCGTTATTGATTATTTGGTCACCGGCTGGACACGGCCGCAATTGCAAGGCCTGTTTGCGGCGGCGGGTCTCACGCCCCGTGAGGCACTCAGGATAAGTAAATCGCCAGCCGCTGAACTTGGTCTTCTTTCTGACAAGGTGAGCGATGACGAGCTTTTGGCCGCGATGGTTGCCCATCCGGTTTTGGTCAATCGCCCGATCGTTTGTACACCCAAAGGGGTGCGGTTATGTCGGCCCAGTGAAGCCGTTCTAGACGTGCTGGATCAATGGCCAAAAGGTCCCTTTTATAAAGAAGACGGCTCAGTGCTGATCAACGAAGCTGGGCAAAAAATCGGCTGACGCGATTAGGTCTCATGTGACCACGGTTAACACTGTTTCGCTTACGTTTAACGATCATCATCCTTAAAATTACTGTGTCATTTATGACCCCCGTATTCGCCCGAATGCTTATTCGGATGCCAACCCGCTATCTTGAATGAGACGGTATGGTTTCTGCCGCCATCTCTTCACGGGACCTTTACCAAAGATCCATTGCTCCGATGGGTTTTAACTATTCTACATCGATCAAAAAATAATCGCTAAGGGGGGACACGGTCCGTTTAATATCATAACAGGAGTTGACCATGTCACGTGTATTACACTTAAAATCGGTTGCGCTTGCAGCCGTCACAATGATTGGCTTGATATCCTATGCCAGCGCCGATCCGCTTCTGGATCATCTTCGAAAAGATCCAACGGTCATTAAGCGTTCGACGACCAATAATCCGAATATGAAATTATTGAATGAACCTGAATTTACAGGGTCATTGCGGGGAGAGGGCGCTGAGCAACCACTCACCAGCATCTGTTCTTATGATACGTTTTATTGGAATACGGTTTACGCGTGCAACCCGGAATATAATCCAGCCGATCCGGTCTATATTGAAAAAAACCGCAACCATCACGGCAATGATGACAGATCGTCGCCGCAGTAAACCATCTTAGGCATCGACCATAAATAGGGCTGAGTTCTAAACCATGAGCTCAGTCTTATTTTCAGCCGATCGGTATTGATCGAATAAATCTCATGAAGGATGGTGGTGGCGGATAAAAGCCGATTTATTGGCCATGCGCTGAAAAAGCAATTCCTCTGATTTTGGCGATCCAGGCGGGCTTTTTGTTCAAATGAACTTTTCCGGCCGGCAACTGCAAATGACATGCATTTTTTGTATCGACCGATAATAGTTTGCCGAGCAAGATGCGCCCCTCGGTCATCATCGCGACCCGGCAATTGAGCAATTCTTCGGTCGATAACAACTCCTCAATAAAAACAATGTCATTTTTCGAGGCCATCGGTTCAAATTCATCCGAGATCACGATAATGGCTTTGGTTTCTTGCGGAATAGGGAATGTTGCGTCGATTTCAACGACTTTTGTTCTGGTCTTGACCAATCCCTCCCGCGAGCCGGCAGTCCCGAGCACCTTTACCTTGGCGCGCGTTGCTTTATCACCATAGGCTAGCCAATAGAGCGATACTTTAAACGTCTTGGCATATTGTTGCAGCTCATCGTCCCGAATGCCACGAGAACCATTTTCATGGCCGCTATAGGTGCCATAGGGAATGCCCAAATAGGCAGCAGCTGAAGCGGCGGTTTTGAAACCCGCCTTTATTCTTGATTGCTTCAGTCGGAGATTTTTTTCCATAATTCTATAACGAATACCCGGTTCAAAAGGTTCAAAAATTGAGCTTACAACCGAAATTATATATTTATTTCAACGATTTACTGATATTGGAACTATCAATAAATAATTCCGTCATAAATTTTCACCTTCGACGAATAATCGACTGTTCTCTGCATGTCCGATAATCGGAAATATTTTTAAAAAATTTCAAAGAGCAGGCCGAACTATATTGCCCTTAACGCTAAGTATTCACGATTATATAGGCGGTTTGAGTTTAATAATGGGTGAGAGGTGAACAGCCGAAGCAAGGATTAGGGGTGTCGGCCCGGGGAAGTGGCGAGATAAGTGATATTGAATTCTCCACTTATGAATTTCTTGGTTGCAAAACGGGTGACGAAAGCTACGAAGTGAACCCTGCCTTCTGCTTTATATTCTGGATTTTCCTTCATGGCTGATCTGCCGCCTCGCATCCAACTTGGAAGTTCAGCCTTTTGGCGAACGACGCTCGGCATGGTGGCGGGAGGATGGGCGACCTTTGCGGCGCTGTATTGCGTGCAACCTCTCATGCCGTTGTTTACCCAGGAATTTGGCCTCACGCCTGCCCAGAGCAGTCTTTCGCTGGCCGCCAGCACCGCGGCCCTTGCCTTGGCCATGCTCGTTTCCAGCCTTGTGTCGGATGTGGTTGGGCGAAGAACAACCATGGCGCTGTCGCTCGCGGTCTCAAGCCTCCTGACGCTGGCTTTGGTTATTGTACCGGGTTGGTACAGCCTGCTCTTTTTAAGGGTGTTGGCTGGTTTGGCCCTCAGCGGCTTTCCGGCCATTGCCATCGCCTATTTGGCCGATGAGATGGACCGCCGGGCGCTAGGTGTGGCCGTTGGCTTCACCATTGCGGGTAATTCATTGGGCGGCATGGGGGGGCGCTTAATCATTTCGGTTCTGCTTGATTTTACCCATTGGCGCATTGCCGTTGGGGTTATCGGGGTGATTTGCCTGATATGTTCGGCCATTCTGTGGTGGACTTTACCGCGCGAGCAATATTTTAAAAAAATCATACCGTCATGGCGGGGCGCGGTTGAGGCCTATACCGGCCATCTGCGTGATCCCGCTTTGTTGATGTTGTTCGCCGAGGGCTTCCTGCTGCTGGGTTCATTGGTGACCTTGTTCAACTATATCGGCTTTCGCCTGTTAAAGCCGCCCTTCGAGCTGAGCCAAACCCTCGTTGGCTTTGTCTTTTTGATTTATTCGCTCGGCACCGTGAGCTCGGCCATTATGGGGCCGATCGGTAATAAAATAGGCCGGCGCACGGCCTTGTGGGCGTCGATTGTCATCATGCAGATCGGCCTTTTGGCGACGCTTGCCAACACGCTTTTATGGGTCGTATTGGGAATGTCACTGTTCACGCTCGGCTTCTTTGCCGCGCATTCGGTGGCCAGCAGTTGGGTTGGCTTGCGGGCCGAGCATTTCCGCGCGCAAGCCTCCACCCTTTACATGTGCGCCTATTATGCGGGCTCCAGCGTCGCGGGTGTCGTAGGCGGGTATTTTTGGGCAAGCGCGGCTTGGCCGGGCGTTGTCGGGCTGATATCGATCATGGGGTTATCGGCGCTGCTCTTGGCGTTTCTTCTATCCCGCATGCCACCCCCTCACTGGCTTCGCACCTTGTAAGGGTACCCCTATGGGTCACGCGCGTGAGTGGCATTAAATTAAAAAACTTATAGCTCCGCATAGGGCGGAATGATCGGCACATCGAATTTGGGAACTTTGATAAAATTAATCGCCACGATCACCCGTCGACCTTTGGTCTCGGGAACATGATGAATAAGATTGCCCGGAAAAATAACACCGGATCCCGACACAGGCTGAACAACAAGCGAATTTGCGAAAACAATCGGTGCCGCACCCGGTGCGATTTCCAAATAAATGACGGATGAAAAATCCGATGGGAAATGCCAATGCGGAATGGCGTAACTCTCTTCTTCATAAATCGCACCCCAGCAATCGGCAACGGCGAGATTGAAATTGAGTGCTTCAATATCTGTCTTTAAATGCTGGAGCGATGTCTTCTTAATCAGCTCCGCCATGATTTGAATAAGTGGCGTAAATTTACCGTTTAGCGTGTGGCTTTTCCACGGGCTCATATAGAGCGCATTAACATTCGATGGTGTCGATTCCGGATGCGAGATTTGCAATTCGGAAATCGCTTCGCGTGCGAGTTGTAACTCGAGTGGAAACTCATGCAAATGAAAACCAAAAACAGCAAGATCTGCTTTAACGGTAAATTGGTCTATCGCTAATGATTCAATTTTACGCATGGATACATACTACTCAATGATGAGAGACAAAAAAATAATTTAGAAAAATAAAAAATGCAACGTCCTATTATTTTTTAGGCGGTTTCAGGAATCTAGCGCAACGGGGCTAATATGGGCTCCGCATGAACCAGAAGCAGTATAGTCGCCTCAGTCTTGAGGATCGAGAAGCCATCAG
>Ga0214201_1000046_pt1 | contig 54292 bp, 58 predicted proteins | sample TroBogEpilimnion_32_FD_153039 | JGI IMG/M metagenome (GOLD analysis project Ga0214201, IMG submission 153039) | Freshwater microbial communities from Trout Bog Lake, WI - 29MAY2009 epilimnion | ecosystem: Environmental > Aquatic > Freshwater > Lake > Epilimnion/Euphotic zone | place: Trout Bog...
TTGGCTAGGAGAGAGGCGCGGTATTCAATCTCGGTTTCAATACCCCAAGCGCAAGGGTTGTTAATCAATTCATTTAATTTGGCGATTTCCTCATCAATCCACGCTATAACTTCATCGTGTGTCATATGGACGCCATCAATCGGACCTTAACTGCAAACTCTAAGTCCTCGAGTGTGGAGTTGTTGTGAAGGTATGCGTCAAAGTCCCAGTTATCTATATCGTGTTCTGATACGTGAGAGTTAACTGCCTCAACACCGGTGCGCTCTACACGCCAAATCTGCCCGCCATTGGCCCGTACCATGTCAGCTTCATTAAAGAATCTAACATCTGTAATAACATATTTAAGGTCTAGTCTAGGTTCATCTAGCATAGTCTTCATTGCTTGATGTACCCAAAACCCTTCACCAAATACCTTGCGAGCACCAACACCAAGCTCTTGAAGCAACCTACGAACTTCCGGAGTTTGTTTGGAAACCTCCCAACCATACTCATCAACCAAATCAGATAAACGTGAGTTGCCTGAAATAAGTGGGTTGAGCGTATACAGCAATGTTCTAATTGGATCCGCAAAGGCAACCCTTGTAAACCCATGGTTTTCTACTAGATACTTAGCCACGGTATCTTTACCTGACTGTGCGTAACCTGATAGACCAATAATCATTCTTCCCCCTTTGTTGCTCTACGCTTCATGCAGCATGTGCAATAGCTGTATGTATATCCTGTAAATGGGCATTGGGTTCCAGAACCCTCAATATAAGAGTGCCCCCATATATAACACTCAAGCTTATCTAACAACTTCACGCAAAAGCCGCCTCTCCAAATACAGAATGCTTAGCAGTCTGTAGTCCCAGTATAACCGATTCCACACCCATATCGCCAATATCCTTGGCTTCGGTGGTATAGCTAAAGAACTTACACTCAAGCCCGTTCTCTCGGATCTTAGCCAGCATCTCTTTAGAGGCTTTAAGACCGGCAGCATCTACCTTTGGATTATCAAAGGCAACAACTAAGCTGTCGGCTGAACGCATAAGATCTAACTGATCTTTGCTGAAGGAGGCTCCGTAGGTTGCGACACCTCCGGTGATTCCCAATGACAAGAGCTTTACGCAATCAAGTGGAGACTCCACTATGATCATAGGGCCGTTGGAGTAGTTACCAAAACCAAACAAAGTCTGAGACTTCTTAACTCCAGTTGGTCGGTTGCGGAACAACCTACTCTTCTGCCCCTTCTCCTGCCAACCCATGAGCTTATTACTAAATGGCTCACGGATGGGCAGGATCCAGGATTCGGCATTAGTATCCCAAAGGACTCCGTAAGAGTTTGCGGCCTCTAGGGACAATCCTCGGGCTTCTAATGCCCATTCAGGAGGAGATGTAAAGACTGCGAGCCTAGCTTCGGACATCTCGATAACCCTTTGGATAGGGATATAAGAGTTCTTAGATTCTTCAAGCTGCTTTACAAGCAGGTCAAAGTTAACCTCGATATTCTGACGCAACCAATCTTTGGCGGCATCAAAGTCCAAGCGTCCAAACTCTGTCTCAAACTCGTTAACCTCAGCTACAAGGGTAAACAAGTTACCTTTGTATCCGCAAGAGAAGCAGTGGTGTACACCGGTCTCAACGTTAACTGACCATGATGGATTTGAATCTGGACGTCCTGTGCGCTCTAAGTGCATAGGACATAGACCCAAAAGCTCATCTCCTCGCTGGGTAGTCTCAATACCCATGCGGAGTAAAGCACTCTCTACATCGCCCTCACGATACATATTAGTCCTCTTCTAGATAGTCGTCCTTAGGCCTGTCATCTACACGTACATAATCTTCTGGCATATCTACTGGGGTTGGGGCGGTTGCCTTAGTTCCACAGAGTACGCACTCCATCTCAAGCATATACATTGAGATCTCATAGTCTTCGAACATACACTGCACATTCCAAAGCATTGAACCGCAAGGGCAAACGTGTGTTGGCTCTCCTGTAATGTCCATTGCTTCTGAATAATCTGGCTTAGGGATATCTCTTATATTTTTGATAATCGTAACCGCTTTCTTTCTCTAGGTGTTGTACCTCCCCAAATGCCCTGTAGCATCGGGGTCTGCATTGCGTAATCTAGGCACTTGCCTTTGATCCAGCAGTTGTCACAAACTGCTTTAGCTTTTTCGACCTGTGCTGTATCCGAGTAATACTCTGGAAAGAAAAGATTTGAGTCTTCTTCAATGCAGAGTTGAGTACCGTCAAACGGACTAGATCTGAGTACCAAAGGATCCATACTCTTCAAAGCGTCCGCCCTCCCAGTCCCAAAGTAAGTCGCTAGTAGCTGGGCCGGAGTTACGGCTAGCCACGATGCGAAGTTCACGTGAGGAGTCATCTTCCTCGTCTTGCTTTTGAAGTCCCAAGATAACATCTGAGTCTTGGAAGAATGATGAGGAGTAACCGATAGAGTCTGCGCTTACCTGGCCACGCTTCATCTTCCAAAGAAGAACCTGGGTTGAGATAACGATAGGGATGTTATGCCTTTGCGCCAAACGCTTTAGGTTACGAGTAATGCTGGTAAGTGCTCCCGGAGTATTTGACTCTCCGCTTGCCTCGTCCACCATCAAGTACACGCCGTCTACAAAAACAATATCTGGACGAATCTTTTCGATCTTTGCTTGAAGTCCTGAGACAGTCATAGCAGAGGAAGAATCCGTAAGATAGAACTTCTGCATGGAGTCCATCTTCTTAAGCGCCTCTTTGTACCGGCGTTCTTCGTCAAGGTTGAGGTTTCCACGAACAAGTCGAGAGTGGGCAATCTTAGCTCGCATTGCATCGTGACGGTGTTGCTGCTCAATGTTGGTCATCTCAAAAGACTGGAACATAGGGACGTAACCATCTTCGTGCACGTTAACAGCAATCTGCATAGCTAGCACAGACTTACCTGTCTTAGGAGGAGCAATGATAGTAATTAGCTGACCTGGCTGTAACCCGGCAGTAGCTTCGTCAATAGTCTTGAAGCCGGTGCGGTAGCCAAGCAGACCCCCATCACGAGTCTTGATAGACATGTACTCATCAAAGCGCTTTTCAGGCGCCTCAGTAAGATCTATATCAGAGGTCTGTGCGATGCCCTCGTCAAAGATTGTAGAGATACCTTGAGCCATCTCTGCGATGGCCTTCTCGTGATCTCCAGAAGCAATGGACTCTGCAGCGTTCTGCACAACCTCAATAGTCTTCTGGCGCTTACGGTAGTCAACTAGTTGATCTACAAGGTACTCAAGCGAATCCTCTACGGCAAGCAAACGATAAGTAGGGAAGTTATCCTTAACCGTTACGGCTGTTGGGACCTCTTCGTACTTTGTCCAGTGCTGCCTAATAAACTTCCAGACAGCTCGGTTCTCCGCATTGTAAAACCAGTTGTCTTCTAACCCGGCCTCTAAGGCAGGTATGATCTCACGGGTACGTACTACCCTAGAGATTAACCTCTCTTCGTTATCTGCCGCCATTGTTTGCCCCCAAGTCCATATACCAGTGCCCATAACGTAACCCACGTTCGGGTATATCAATCACATGCTTTACTTCTGGCCTGTAAGGTAATTCTGCCACAAGGTCTGCCACAACGTTATACGCACTGGCATAATTAAATGGATTAGTTCCTAGGTTATCTAGGTCCTCAAGCACCTCATCCATTTCTTTCTGACTATACTCAAAGCCAACAAGCTCTAACGTATACTCGTAACTATCTTTGAATCTCCAAAACGTGGCCAGAGCTAAGCGGTTATATGTAACCTCTTCTTCTGCAACCATTAACCCCAATACTTTTTTCAAAGAGGGGCGGCGATCTATAATGCAGTCAAGAGTAACTAGGACTCTTTGGGGAATTTCATTTGATATGTCGCCCCCACGCATATCTAGAGAACCTCTACCCGACCATACTTTACAAGAAACTGTCTAAAGTTTTCAGGATCTTCTTTTGCAATAGACGACTCTTCCCTAGAAGCTTTGTTAGAAACTTCTACCGGATAGATACCATTGTTTGCTAACATCTTTTTTTGGACAAACGAGGTATGCTTACAACGAGTTCTAGAAGAGTGGCCGGGACAGTCGCAACGAAGGCGAGCAGTATCTAGGTTAATCTCTACGCTGTGAACTCCGGTGTCGGACAAAAAGATCTGCGTTGCCTGCCATTCTTTCATAGTCATATCCTTCATTTACGTCGGTCCCCCTTAGGTGCAATTATCGCAAGATTCATAAAAGCTTCACGGGCAAAACTCTCCATAGATTCTCCGTAGATGTACCAATCCTTGAGAGGAACGTTTGTCGTAACAATCGTTGGTAGACCTGCGTTGTATCTGGAACGTAGCAGAGCATCAAACTGATTCTCTGACCACTTAGAGCCTGTGCGATATTCCTTGCCTAGGTCGTCCAGTACAAAGACTGGAACGTTGTTGGACTTGTCAGCGTCTCCGTAGATGCTATCAAGCTTAAGTTGGACATTTTCGTCCATTTCGTCAAACTGAGACTTCTGAAGCCGTAGAAGCTTTGGATAGTCCATAAAGACCCCTACACGCTTTGGAAGCTTTCCTGGAGTTCCTAGTGTCTCTCCTGAGATACCCCTAATAAGGCTTTGAAGGGCCGTAGAAGCCAGCGTAGTCTTCCCGTGACCTGGTTCCCCTACTAGCAGTACACCAAGGCCGCATTTAGGGCTCCCAACCTTTTTAATGACCTCTCCAGCTAGAACACTGTCCACCCATTTCTTGACGGCCAAAACTTCTGCTGTCTGGTCTAGATCTGAGAACTCTTTGCCGATTGACTTTAGTGGGACTCCGGAGTTGAGAATCTGCTTCTGGATTGTTGGAGACTCTTTGGTGATATCAAACATTTACTCCCCCTCTAGTAGTTGCATCATCTTTTCTTGCTGGGCTAAGAAGTCTTCATCTACGTAAACCTTCTTAGTAGTTCCTTTAATCTGTGCTTGGGTTGTTTGGTAGTAAGCAAAGAACCTCTGCCACAAAGGCTTGCCGCTTCCTACATCGTGTAAGTTGCGAGGATCTGCAAAGAACATTCGGATGCCCTTTAGGATAACTACACGCTCAGTGCCTTCGCCAACCTTCTTGTTGATCCATGTGCTGAGAGTCTGGCTGTTAACCTGATCGGACATTCCGTGATTGGCTTTGTCTGAGAGGTCGTAAAACTCTGAAACAAGATCGCTAGTGGACCAAAGCTCCTCTGGAGTGTTGATCCTGTCCTTGCCGTAACGTTGGGCTTTGACTGGCTTCTTGTATTTTGCGTTCAGACGAGTCTGACGGTCTTCAAGCTTTCCTACAGATCCAACAACATCATCGCCCTTCATAGCCTCTAGGCGACGAAGTTGGCTCTTGGTTAGCGGGGTTTCTTCTTCCCCATCAAGATTCCACGCCACTGTTTCCTCCTTAAGAGGCGCTTGCGCCTCAATAGATACAGTTACGTTAGTAACTGTATCTATGTTAGTACTAGTAGTTATATCACTAGTAGTTGCATAGTTGTCTATATACAGGTGCCCTGAAAACCCGTTATTCAGAGACATGAGCTTTACAGCCTCGTCCGTGAACTTAAGTTGAGATACCCACTGGTTGTTGTTCCGTACCCGGACAGTCTTGATGTACCTAAAGTCCTTGAGTTCGTTGATGGCAGCCTGAAGAGCGTCACGGCCTTCCATGACGTCTTGACTTGCCCTGAGTTCATCTGCTGAAATTACTCTACCCTTTTCCGCAAAATGGTAGAACAAAGCTTTAGCCCTAAGCGAAAGCTTAGGATTTGAAATTGGTTTTAACATATTACCCTCCTGGTTATAGTTTACCGCCTAGGTATACGGTTTGGCAAACCGCGAGCCGTTCTAGGATTCACTCCCGTAAAAAGTTGCTCGACAAGGTATGACAAAGTGAGCCCCACGAATGTGGAGGCTAAGGAGTAGACGAATAAATATTTTGTCCGTGTATCTAAGTTTAGACAAAACAAAGTAGAAAGTACAAGAGCTGTTAAGCCCCTCCACTTACCGAGATTGATTAACAATCCCTCCACAGCCGTTAGTAAACATGCTGTGGCAAGTCCCGAGATAATTACTAGTGTCATGGCATTAGTATACGGGGCGAAGAACCACCCTGTCAATTCCGAACGCAACAGTGTTGCTGTTGCCTCCTGTTGGAGTACACGTTACACTTATAACTGCATAAGCTGCGCCCACTAAGTTAGATGTGTAGAACGTAGTTCCTAAGTATGCCCAACGGTTTGTTTGAGTAACCGTTGCAGTAACAGGTGTGTTAGTTGGAGAACCTGTAGTTGCAGTCCATATCGCAGTTCCCGCAGCATTGTAAAAAGTAGTTGTAAGAGTAAACGTTCCGACAGCTGCAGTCTCTGGTCGTACTGCTACAGCTAGATAAAGTTTTGTGTTACCTGGAATATAAACGTTTCCAGTTGTAATACCAAAACTAGATCCGGTACCGGCGCTTAACACTCTTGCGTATGCTTGTCCATGAGAAACGTTATCACCAAACAACATACCTCTAGATACTTGTCGAGTAAGAGTTGCAGTTACTCCGCTCCAGTTACCTAAGCTTGATTCAAAAGAAGAGTTAGGTACAAGTGACGAAGTTAGATCAGAATAGCCAGGGGTACTAACTCCAGAGTCAATCCTCCATGAGTTACCTAAGGCAACTAAAGAACCAAGACTGTTCTTAAGACGAGATGCTTTAACACTGTAGTTATAGAAGTAACTTCCTTTTCCACTACCAATGCTGGCTCGTCTTGCAGACCAAATTGTCTTTGCCGTGTTTAGCGGGTTAGGTACAGAGACCGTAGGGCTTGAGGTAACCAAGAATTGATTAGGTACCCGGCCGTATTCCACCTGAACAGCGTCAATGTGGAAGTATGTGTTACCTGTTCCTGTTATTGTAAAGGTTGGTGCAGTTGCGCCAGCCGCCAATGTTTGCACGGTGCTGATCCTAGTCCAGTTAGACGACTGTGCAGCAGGTACAGTAAATGTGCTTGAGCCAATAGTGTATGTGTAAGCGACACCTGCAGGTCCACGGACGTAAGCAGAGATTACAACGTCTTCTCCACCCAAAGCTGCTCCAGGAAGATAATAGGTTCCCGTAATTGTTCCAAGAGTGGTGTAAGTTACCTTACCCCAAGATGTTCCGTCATAAGCCAATGTGTAGCCGTTGTCACTAGAACTTTTTGTAATGGTTGTTCCGGTACCAGCAGACCAATCTGACGTGTCTGTTTCAAACGAACTGTTGGACATAAAGTTAGAGATAACCTTAGTCTCCCAAAGACAGTTGTTGATATTGTGGTAAGGGGCTTCGGTTGGATCTGTTGGAGTAACTCCGCCGTTTCCAGAGTAATAGTTGTTAACTGTAGAAGACGGTTCTAACATTGCTGCGTCTACCCAGAACGTTTGGCCGGTAGTTGCGTTAGGGAAGTACACAGAACACTTAGCTAACGGCATGCCTGAATCTTGGTCATACTGCGGAGCAATAGCTGTTACACCAAGCTGCGTAGTAGTTGTACCAATGGTGGCATTATTTGTTTGGGTATACACAGTAGTTGGGTAGTACTGACCATTAGCGTCAGAGTAAATAGTTCCAGTACTTACTGGAATAATTGAGTTACCATTGCTTGAAGTTTGGTAGCTAGGTTGATTAGAAAATTCAATCTGAACATAGGCAGGTTGAGAGGTGCCTGCGGTTATGTAAGCACTAAAGGTAAACAAAGTTCCAGGATCAACAGGAACCCAATCAGTTACATAGCCTACATATACGCTGCTACTTGCGTTAGCCGTAGATGTCAGTTTAGCTGAATAAGTTCCGTGGACTACGTTTGTAGTATCTAGTGCAAGAGTTCCATTTAAACCTGCCCAAGAGTGCAAGCTTCCTGTAGAGACTAATGTAACTGAAGAAGCAGGGCTTTCAAAGTCTGGGTTAGGAAGGTAGTTCTCACCCTCACCCTTAATACCGACGTGAATAGTCCTTGAGTCTTCAAAGTAAAGCGACTGGTTAGCTACCTTAAGTTGGAAGTAATCAAAAGCGTAGTTGGTTGCAGTGGCTGCTGATGGGGTTATTGTAAGAATGATCTTAGCAAACGATGCGTTAATAGGTGCGGTGCTTCCTACCAATCCAGCATACGTACTGAATCTTTGCCACGCAGTTGAAGAGGTTGTGGTAGGGCCGGCAGCGGTAGTGCTGATATACAAACCTGTGTAGGTGTACCAAGCAATCTGGGCGGTGGTGGTTGCTGAAACCCCACCAGTCTGATGTGTGATATATCCACTAAAGATATAGTTAGTACCGGCATCTACGGGAATACCGTAGGTGGTGATGTCTGCTGCCGAAGATGGCAACGACATGGTTATAGCAGTTGTTGCAGCAGTGGCAAGCTTGGCATAGCCTACGCTTCTAGGAAGAAACGCAGTGTCATAAACCATAGTTGTTGGGTACAGAGTAGCGGGGAAAGTCCCGGTATAGTTTCCGTTAATATCCTTGGTATAAGTGTTCTGCGTAAAAGTTCCGCTGCTTACGTTCCAAGCCCCAAGAGATTCTTCAAAAGAAGAATCGTTATAGGTTAACATTAGGTTAAGGCCTGTAGTAACGGTGTTCTCTAGGTGGGTAGATGAAACCGTATAGTTCTTAAGTCCAAGAGGTTGACCTTTGTATGAAGAGATGACGTTTCCTGCAGATGCCAATGATCTATGGTAGCTATCTCCCAAAGATGGTTGGTAGGTAAATCCAAAGTCTAAGATCTTAGGGTATAGGAATGCATTTGGTGTGTAGGCAAAGTTATTAGATTTGGCTAAAAGCTCGCCTTCAGTTCTAAACAGGTCGTACATAAAGGCAAACTGCTGCATTACTTTATAAAAGGTAGCGTTGGTATCTCCAGTATTACCAGAATTTGGTACGCCTGTCTGATCTAGAGACTCAGCATCGTTAAACCAAACCCTTGGAAGCCAAGAAGAGATTTGAATTAGTGACTCTTTATCTTCTACAATTTTTGCATAGCTGTCTCCGCAGAAGTGCCAGATAGACCCATCAAAAACCCAAATAGAGTAGCTTGCTTCTTTTCCAACAGAGTCATAGTTAATGTCTATATAGTTTGAGCCATAGCCTGTATAAGTAACACCACTAGATGAGTAAGGTCCGCCAGCAAGCCTGATACCATCATTAGGGTTATCAAGAGTACTGGTGTAGCTTTTAACTAGCATCCAGTATGTAGGTGCAGAGTCAGAAGACGGCCATGTAATGGTGGTCCAACTAACCGATACAGTTCCGTATGTGGTAGCCGTAGCAACTACATTAGCATTGTAGTACGCTGTTGTGTTAGACGCTGTGCCGTACTTAAACCCTGAGTTATATATCGAGGTATTATACTTAGCCATTTACTGCCTCCTTAGGATGTAATACCGCCACTGGCGTTAATAACTAGGTTTGTAGCCGTTAAGAACGGAATCTGATTTGCTGCCAAAGACAAGTCGCTTGGTAGAACTCCCGCAGATGGGGTAGAGCCGTCTGTGCTAAATTGAGTTGGTACTACCGACACTACTCCGTTTACAGCCTGCAGTGTGCTAATAAGCTGGGACACGGGGATGCTTGCGCCAAACGTATTATTGTTATATTCAAATAAACCACCTGCTCCAAGAATAGCCTGGTAGATACCTAAGACAACATCCGAGTTTTTATACGCAGGGTTTACTTTTACGGTTAAGGTTAGATAAACAGGTGCATAAACTGGTGGAAGAATAGTAAGTGTGGTTCCTAACATAATCTTGTCAGCCATATAGCTAGCTACAGTTGACTTTAAAGAATTAGATAAGGAAGTGCCCGATACAGATCCCCAAGCACTAGTAGGTGTTAGGTTAACTACAGTTCCTGAAACAAAAGGATCCAGTCCTCCTGTGGTTAACGTTCCTGTTACAGTACTGGCAATAGTAAAAGTATTTGTTCCAGTAACTGTAATAGCCTGGCCTTGTAAGTTGTAAGTGTACGGACGAATTCCAGAGATGTTTACTAGATCTCCAGTTGCAAAGTTGTGGGCAGACTTAGTTGTATATGAAACAAGAGATCCTGTTCCACCGCTGCCAGATGTTCCGACATCGGTAATTACTGCCGAAGGAAGGCCCGGGGTTGGTGAGGTAGATCCCGCAGAGATTGGCTGCACATAAAGGTTGACTGATGTAAAGACGTTTGCAGTTGCAGCCGCCTTTCCTACACCAAAAGCCTTTAGAGCAATGTTTCCATAGTCATCTAAAGTCACAGCCCTATTTCTAGACCTGATAGTCGCTTGTACTTTTGTTCTAATCTGTGTGATGCTATCCCCATCAGCACCGCCAGATGCTGTAAGAGAGTTAGTAACAGTAAAGTATGTAGAGACCTGTGGGTCAACGTTTCCAGGAACAAAAGAAATTTCTGCAATAGCTCCAGCCAAAACGTTTCCAGAAGAACCTACGCTATTCCTATATAGGGAGCTGATAAGTTGTCCAGACAAAGGTACTGCGCCATTAACTCCATCACCAAACTGAATGTTAAGGGTTCCGTCAGCATTCCTAACAGTAGTAAATACTGTGTCCTTAGGTCCTGATTCTAATAGGTTGTCTAAGTATGTCCAAGTATTAAAAGCAACGCCCTGTCCTACGTACACGTAGATAGAACTGTCAATCACACCAAGATCAATAATTGTATAGGACTGGTTAGCACTTCCATCAGAAGTGCCCAAGCTTAGAGGAAGTGCCTGGTTATATGTGCTGTCAATCAAGTCAGGACGGTCAGTGTTTACTGTCTTTCCTTCAGTAGCTGTTACTGTAACTTGAGCGCCAGGCTGAACTGCTGTAGCTGCTTGAGTTGTTTCAAAGTACGCCAAAGAATAGGGACCGTATGTAAGTGGGGCAATGACCTGAGTTCCAACCGGAAGCGTAACTGTGTTGGTACTTGTGTTAGTAAAGGTTACAGATACCGTTGCAGGTACCGGACCACTTGGGTGGTAGTCGTAAAGGGTAGCAAGGTTTAAAAGACTCTGTGTTTGAATAGCTGTTTGAATGGATGTTTCATTAGCTGCTCGGTCAAGGTAGTGTGACATGATGTCACCCATGTAAGCAAAGGTTTCAACCAAGACGTTACCCAAATCTGAGTAATCTGTAGGGTTCCACTGAGTACCGGTAGCGGTAGAGATCAGGTTAATAAGGTCCGACTTTAAAGCATTAAAGTCTCTGGAGGTGTAGTCAATTTGAGTCATGATCAGATTCCCGTTGGTCCGTAGTAGTTGAAGGTAGCAAGGTTAGCGGTTAAAGAGGCAATGTCGTCGTTAGGAAGCACAATACTTATAGACACAGTATCTACTCCTTGATAGTCTACCCCGGAGGTAGTGACCGTAACATCTTTGATATCTGGCAACCAGGTCTTGATGGCTGTCTTGATGGCTTGTGGAATAGCAAGTTTAGCATCATTATCGTTTTCAAACAAGGCGGATGCCCAGTTGACCCCGTAGTTAGGCAGCATAGGTCGTTGACCAATGTTGGTACTTAATAGGGTAAGAATCCTATCCAGATAAATTTTAACTAGGCTTTGGGCCTGGTTTACTACTCCAGTGTTTGGATCAACACTGTAAGGGTAGCTTAAAGCTGCTGTCATGACTGTACTCCAATCCATACTGGGTATTCAGGATCTCCCGCAACAAACATAACCCACACCAGCTGACCCACTTCAGGTACAGAACGGTGGAAGGTATGCTCAGGGCTGTTTGGGCTAGGTGCTGTGCCGGCTACGGTGCCCGGTGCAGATATCCCACTAGCAGAAGTATAGGTACTTATTTCTTTAGCGTCCGTAGAACTAGCGTTAGAGTATGGAGATGATGAAACTACGCTAGTGCTTGCTTTGTACATTGGGTGGGTAGTTTGATGGGCATGGTTAAGCTGTTTGGTAGCATCTTTTGCAACTACCGTAAGAGCTGGAATGCTGACCGTTACCGTACCGCCTTGAGGATCCGAGCCTGATGCACTAGATGTGGAGGTTGTAAGAAGTGCTGCAATCTGGCTAGCTGTATGCGGGTTATGGTCCGGGTGATATGAGTTATCAGTAATAGGAAGACATGCCAAAGCCCAGTTAGTTACTTCCCCGCCGGTTGGTTGTGGGATTTGAACTTGAATTCGGTTTCTTCCGGTAGGGTCTTGGTTATTAATTACCTTGGCAGAGTAGATACCGTAAAACCGTGTCCTACCCATGAAATCCATACCATAGTCTGTCTCGTTTGGTAGCGCCATCACTTCACAACCTTACTGTTAGTTTTAGACGACCATTGTACCGTCCTTTTAACATTGCTGTTATTCGGTGCCCTTGTAGCGTTAGGGCTTACCCCTGCAACAGCGGGGACTGCGGTAGGCGACTGAGAAACTACAGCGCTGTTTGGTACGGCTGTTGTTTGAGGACTCAAAGAGTTTAAGTTAGGACTGGTGTTATATTGAGACAATGCCGCCCCTGAGGAACTCAAAGATTGTCCAGATAGGTCGCCTTGGATATCCCGTTGTTGGGCTCTTGTTGCCGCATCAGGATCTACTTCCCCAATAACATCTGTACCTACTTCTATCTCCATAATATAGTTAGCCGTAGTTCCACCAAAACTATGTGTAATAGATAATACAGTCCAGTATCCGGACATGTTATTAGGAAGGCCATCTAAGTAAATAGGGTCAAAAAGTTTTAATGTAGGATCGGGAAAGAGAGTCACAATAGCCCTGTGTTGATACCTATGGTTCTCAGCAAAGTTGGCTGCAATTGTTTTAGACTCTGTTAAGCTAGTAGCTACCTCGTGTACATGGTGTTTTTTAAATACAGATGTAGGGGCGCTCTTAGGGCTATTGTTAGAGAAGTTACTGGTCATGGCGCACCTGTAGGAGAACCAAAGGACGGCGACTTAAAGTACTGCGGATTAGGGATGACCACGCCAGACGTACTTGTATTAGGGGCTTTGTATTTGTGCGTGCTATTCAATATCGCACTTGTTTGATGGTTTGTTCCAGCAATAACACGGTCTACCCTAACACCTGCTTCAGGAGCCTGGTCTGAGATAATAGGGTGGAAGGATAGGATGTCCCCAAGAACTTTTCTTTCTCTAGGGATTGCTCCAGCATTTTCATCATTAAGATACTTAAAGTAAGGGGCAGAGTTCTTCTTGCTCTGATAGATCTTATCCTTAGATACAAAGTAGATAGTTGTATTTTCAGATAACAAAGTAAAGCCGGTCTGCTTTGCTAGGCGGCGAAGCAGTTGCCAAAAGCTTTCTCCCGAATGTACGATGGCAGAACGTTGACGTGGGTGACGCTGGGTTACAGCTTCAAATCCAAAACGTTGGCACACCTGTGTTACAACCTGGTCGGCTGTTACATTCTTGTATACCTTTTGGTCCGTATCTTTTAACACCCAGGTAGCTCCTACACATACCATGTCTGTATTTCCACCTTGGTACGTATTTGTTTGGTCTATGTGGTTTACATACCCGTTCCATGTAGTCTTCTTCTTACCGGAAACAATGGTAAAGATAACTGGATCTCCTGAGACAATAGCCGCTCTTTTTAGAAAAGGGTTTCCTTTAAAGTGCAGCACTAAACGGTCATGCTGCTCTATGCCTTGATGAAGTTCAGCTCCCAATAAAAATAGATCCATGTCAGGGGCTTTTGGAAAAGACACAGTAAAAGAAGCCTTGTAGCTTTCAGCTCTCCATACAAAAGACTGAAGCGCAGGTGAGCTAGAGTAATCAGCTGCCATAAGGAACCCTTAGAACAGTTCCAGGAGATATATGAAATGGGTTCAATATCTCTGGATTGATGTCCATAATTTCCCACCAAAAGTTTGCACCTAAGCCATAAGCATGCGCTAGTGCTGCTAAGCTATCTCCTTCTCTCCAAGTATAGTTAACGTAACTAATAGCTTGAGCACCGGGCCAGCTTCTAAATACAGAGATTTCATAGTCCCCAGTATACTTATTAGGTGTTTGGGCCAAAGGACCGTCGTAATAACGTGAGATTCTTTCTATCATGATGAAACTCCAGTAGCAACTCCATTAGCAGCGTCTTGAGCAGCCTTAACGTTTGCAGCCTTTGTTCCTTTTATATATGCATTTTTTGCCACATCAAAGCCGAGAGCAGGGATTCTAGAGAACGTAATACTTACAACGCTTAGAATAGGCACCATTCTGGCATCAAAGATTACGTGGTTAACACTAAAGCTTGCCATAGATCCGTAGTATCGCATATTGTCGTTAAGCCATAGCCAACAAGGCACAGCCGTAGTGTAACCAAAGTCTGAGCTATCTCCGCCATAGTTTGAGTTAAACAGTAAAGGGTTAGAGTCTGGATCTCCATTAAGTACTCTATATAAGAACTCAATATCGTATTCAGTACCTCTATACGCTAAACCTGAACGCTCTTCTGTCCTAAGCTCTCTTCCGTAAACTGCAGACTCAGAAAGATCATTAGCTGGGTTGTAGTTAAGCAAGTAACGCATATCAGGGATACGGTTAATATAGATCTCAAAGCTAACCTGGGAGTTTCCAGCAAGCAACGCTGCAGAATTTTTTGGTCCCATAGTCCAGTCAATATTGTTAAGGGTAGAAGTTTGATACATAAAGCTTGTAGGGTTATACATAAACCTAAAGCCCCATTGATTTACGGTACCTAAAGTCTTACCCTTACCTGGGCTAACCTTGTTTAAAATTTGAGCGCCGTTACTATCTTGGAATAGTCGGCCCCTTTCAAAAGAAGTCCCAGAATCAAAAAGACCTGCTAATGCATTAGGGTTGTTTACAGTCCAGCCATTGTTGTTAGCAACTCTTTGGGCATACTGAGTATCTCTAGCAAACTTATGAGGAGGAGGGTTCCACCTAACATCTCCTGATGGGGGATTATAGGTAACTGCAACGTTTTTATTATCTCCGCCAGCAGGTGGTGGGGTTGTACCCCCGCCTCCGCTACCTCCGCCTCCACCAGGAGGTTTTGGACCAACTTGATTGTGCGGATCTGCGCAATTTGCTCTGGTGTAGTTAAGGAATCCTGTTACAAGTGCTTTATATTTACTACCGTCTTTGTCGGTAATAAGTCCGCCTACCTTTGTAGGCTTACCACTTACTGTGCACTCGTATTCTTGATAGACAACTGTTTTTACGCCAGCTAAGTTGTTATTTGGAGCTTTATATACTCCGTGCCATTTCTGGTTGCAGTAATCCCATACATAGTCTCCTGGAATTGGGGAGGTATATCCCGAAGGCGTAGAGCTAATAACATCTAAAAATGATTGAGGAACATGCGGGGTTACTGGAACCTTCTGACCTTTTGGAATAGGGGTACCTAAAACTGTAGGGTTAACGTTTAACAATGCCACGTTTGATGATGAAATAGAGTAGGTGACGTTATCGCCATTTAAACCATTAGCATTGATAGTTCCGCTTAAAGTAAATGGGGTAGTTGAGCTGGCCACATATGCTTTAGGGCTAATAGTAAACCAGAAAGTATCCCCAACGCCTTGGTGTGAGATATTAGGTCCGGCAGCAAAAGCGTTGTGGTCGGTGTTGACTTTACCCAGGGTAAATCCAGATACGCTTGTGGCATTGTGCACAGTAACGTAGCTATTTGTCAACCAGTAGTATGTACCACCAAATAGTTGATAGAATCTAATTCTATACTGGACTTGATATCCAATAGGAAGAGTAAAGGTTGTAGCAGCAGGCGCAGTTTTACTTGTAGCTTTTGTGCTAGATTCTCTATACAAGCAATAAAATGATGGAGGTTGTGTTGCCAAATCTGTCAAGTTATTTAAAGCAGTGGTATATACGCCAGCATGAGTAGTATTGTCTGCAGTAGGTTGATCAAGATTAATATCTATATAGCTCCAGTTCATCCAAGCTTCTATAGTGTAAAAATACTGGTAGGTAGGTGTAGGCATTAGAGGGCGCTCGCAATCTTATCTAGAACTCCCTTAGAAGTTAATCTCTGTGACACGGCTCTAACTAACCTTTCAGTTTCTTCAATGCTTCCTTGAGCGATATGAACATTCATATCCAGCTTAATTGTAACATTAGACCTTGCGTTAAACGTTGCGCTACTTCCTGACGAGGAGTGCACAGATGGTGCATCCGGAGTAGTGCTAATGCCTAAACCTTCTGGGCCTCCACCTTGTCCAATATCGTGGGCAGCAGTCTGAGCTTCTTTAAGGTACTTGACAAAAGAACCGCTTGTGTAGGTAGACCAAGGATTAAAGTTACGTCCTTTGCTACTAATGGTATATCCAGCAGCAGCGTTAAAGCTAGGGTTACGAAGGCGAGAGCCGTCTCTATAAGGTTCGCTATATGCCTTCCAATCTTTAAGAGAACGAACCTGGAATAAACCATAGCTTGGACCCCACTTAGCATCTTGCAACTCTACATCGCCTACTGCTCCAGGACGTCCACTAGACTCTGCTAAAGTAATAGCAAAAGCTGTTTGCAAAGCTTTACCCGAGAATCCTTTAGCACTAAGGGTTCTCATTAACCCATCTTTACCACCAGGAATCATCTTTTCATCCACCTGTGGTCCAGAAATACCGGCCATAATATCTGCAGCCTTGCTTGCTCCGACCTTCGTAACAAGATCAGAGTATGTCATTGCCTTACCAGTAATTGAGTTGCTTAATAGAGACGAAATATCTGTAGATGCGTATTGACCAAGATTAGAGGTCCCATCAGTATTTAGGAAGTTAGAAAAACCATTAGATCCAGCTTGTGCTGCCTGATGTGATCCTACAGATGTACCTAGAGGTATAGTTGCTTGAGACGTACTTGCGCCAGTTAAGAAAGGCTTTGGATCAACCCTAACGCCCTTGCTATTCATAACTTCTAAGTGAAGGTGTGGACCTGTAGAGTCTCCAGCTCCAGGAGTTCCTGGCTTACCTCCAGAACGACCAATAATTTGACCGGCTTTTACTTTTTGCTTTCTTGTAACCACAATAGCAGACAAGTGAGCATAGCGAGATGAATGATCTCCGTGGTCAATAACTACATAATTACCCCAACCTCCACCTTGACCAACAGTAGCAACCACGCCATCTCTAATAGCATATACGGGACTTCCTTCGCTTACGCCAAAGTCAATACCGCTGTGCATACTGCGGCCACCGCCACGCTTACCAGGAACAGAAGGTGTTGGTCTCATTCCATAAGGAGAAGTAATTGGGGTAGATTTTGCTACAGGCAAGGTGTACTTAGTAGGGGTTAGTAAACTCTTCTTACTTCCAGTACCTAAGTTACCGTGATCTGAAGAACCACCGTGAGCAGCACCCACAGCAAAGTCTTTTGCAATAGAGGCGTCTTGAGCCGCAACACCCGCTTCTTCAGCAACAACAGCTGGAGTAGCAGCTCCGCCACTAAATACTTCTTCTCCAGCAATGCCCGCTTCTTCAACAGCTGTAGCGCCCAGCTTAAAAATGTCGCCAGGATTCTTAAGAACATTCTTAACTCCACCAAACAATCTGCCAAATAGAGATGGTGCTGCTGCTTTAAGTACGCTCTTTTCAGCAGTCTTTGCTGCAGATTTTGCTACGTCCTCTTCTAAGACCTTGGATTCCTTACCAAACATCTTTTCTATGGACTTCATAAGCAGCTTATTATTTACGGCATTTACGCCTCCACCCAAAAGACCGCCGCCAAGTTGTGAAAGAACACTTGCAGGTCCGCTTGCTTGTGGGAATGTCTCAAGTATTCCCTTAAGCTTCATTAAGCCCTCTGTAACACCTGGGAACTTTTCGGCCATCTTTGTAAGGCCTTCAGTAACGGCAGCAGAAGCGTTAGTTGCAGTATCGTATCCAGATACTAACCCCTCTTGGGTAGCTCCAAGAAGTTTATTCTGAGCTGAGTTATTTCTAAAGTTAGCGGCAAAAGGATTGTCTTTGCCCATTCCACCCATAATACCTAGGGTGGTATTAACATTGCTAAGATCTGATGCTGCTAAATTTGAGCCCTTTTTAGCACGAAGAACCATAGCATCTTGCAACACTGACATGAGTTGCTGATTGCCGCCTGCCAAAGCGCTTAAGCTTTCATAGCCGGTAGAGTTCTGGTTCATAAAGGTGCCCATAGCATCGCTGGCGTTCTTTACGTGCTTACCCAAACGGTTATAGATAGCATTGATAATCGTTGTTGGGTTTTGCAAATCACCGTTAGCATCACGGATATCGCTACGCTTAATACCGCCACGAATCATATTCATGCCGTTAATGCCGGCAAAAGCGCCAGCAGCTTGCTCGTTGCTCATTCCGGTCATGGCACTTAAGCCACCGACCTGACCCATAATTCTTTGAGAGGTTGCTGTGTTGGCCGCATAACCTTGGGAGGCAAGGGCAGCTTGAGCCATAACTGGGCTCATAGCACTTGTGGCTCCGCCGCCTGCCTGCTTGTTAGCCATAGCAATTGCTTGGTTAACACTCATGCCTGAGTAACCGGCATAGGTAGCTGCACCCATATACTGGGTGACAGCTGAGCCCACACTTGGTGCGGCCTGCATCAACGCAGCACCGCCTGTAACAACGCCCATACCTAACGCACTGGCTGCAGACTTAGCAAAAGATCCTAAGCCAAGTTTGCTACCGCCGCCGCCATTATCGTTAATGGAGTTGGCAACCTTCTTTGCGTCTTCGCCTGCTTTGCCCATGAGGGAAGCAATCTTTTCAGCAATAGTCTCTACTTTTTCAAATAGCTTTAGGAAAGAGTCTTCAAACTCCTCATATTGCTTTTCTTTAATAGCAAAGTCGCCAAGACCGCCCTCTTGATCTTCTGGGCTAAACAGGTTCATACATCACCGCCTTATACGATCAATAGCTTTATTTATCCAGTTTATTCGTTCCCTAAAAGAAAGGGTACGAATCTCGTTGTAAGTCCATCCTGGATATTGAAGCGATAAAGCTTCATAGACATCCATGAGGGACTCATAGTCCATTTCACCGAAAGATATCCGCCAGGGTTAGTGGCAGCTTTACCTCCTGATTACAAGAGGTACATTCCTTAGTTAGTTTGTCGAGTTGTGGGCCTGGGTTGCGGTCTGATATCTGTTCTAAAATTTCTCTACGATCTTTTAGGCTAAGGTTCCTTACCTCATCTGTGGTAAGTACCGGCCTGCCATTAATAGAGATAATGCAATGCTTGAGGAGAATTGTATCCAACTCAGCACTAGTTTTTGAGGTTGAAGCCACAATGGCTTTTTGAGCAGAACCCTTAGGCAAGGAGATAACTACTTCTCCGGCCTTACAAGTCATGCTGAATTCCAAAGGACTTTCAAGCTTCTTTAAAGGAACGTCTTGCTCAAGATCAATTTCAAAAACCTGCTCTTCACCACATTTTGGGCATGCGCCTGGCCCAAGCTTGATTACAGAACCGAAGGTCTTATTTCTAATCTCTAAAAGAATAAGCTCCCTATCAGCAGCATAGAGCTGATCTAGCAAGCCAGGGGTGGCCGCTTCGTCACCGATCTTTACTGTAGCTCGTTCTAAAATTTCCATAAGAGACTTTCCAGGATCTGAGATCCTAGCTAAAGCCTCTTCATCTGCCCCATTAAGTTCTCTAACCTCAACGGAGTCTATAGTCATTCCGGTAAACGGATCTACTATTCCAATCATGAGGTTAACTTTTGGGTTAGGAGGAGGGGCCATCTTAGTAGACGGCCTCTTCTCCTCAACCTGTTCCGATTGATTTAAAGCCTCCTGAACTAGCCTGTTAGCTAGCTCAGGATTGGCTTCCGCATTTATAGTCTTTGTATCTGTAGCCATTTTGTTTACCCTTTAGTTAGATTGTTTAGCGAGTGATTTCTGGAGCTGTGGTTGCCAAGCTTGGAGCATAAGATACTTCAAAGCCTTCATGAACCAAAGTCATCTCTTCCACCATAAGTGTGTTAGAGCCTGCATCAAGGTTGCTGTAAGCAAGTGATGTAATCCAGGCATTGTATACCTTGAAACGAAGTGAAGTGTGCTGGGTTGAGCCGCCAAGAACAGCTTGAGTTCCACTCTGACCTGTTGAGGCTCCTACGTTAGGGTGTGATAGGACCTGAATGTCCAAATCAACACGGAACTCAGAACCAACATCGTTTGTTCCAGCTGTAAGGGTTGGGGTCAAGACTGAGAACAGACGTGACATCCAATCCCAGCTACCTGACTGACCGATCATTGAACCACGGGTAAGCGTGATTGGGGTAAATGCGGTCTGACCAGGAATCTGGTGAACGTTGGTGTTGAAGCCACCTTCACGGTATGCGATTGTTTCTGTGGCGATGCTTAGACCGGAAACAGAGACAAATCCCATAGTTCCAAAGATTCCGCTACTTGATGAGCTTAGCTTGCCAGCCGGATCGCCTGGTGAGCTAAATGTCACAAGAAACTTAAAATTACGGATTGGATCTGTCTGAACCGTAGATAGTGAGTATGCTGTCATTTTCTATATTCTCCTTACGCTGTTGCGCTTCCGGTTAGTTGTGACAACTTGACCACAACAAACTCTGCTGGATATTCGAGTGCAACGCCTACTTCAATATTTACATAGCCATTTTGGATGGAAGTAAATGAGTTGATAGTAGAGTCACAGATTACATAGTAAGCCTGCGAGGAATTTGTTCCACGCAAACCACCTTGCTGCCAATAAGTAAGCAAGAAGCCACCGATAGCAGACTTGAGCTGAGTCCAAAGATTAGCATCGTTGTTCTCGAAGACAGCAAACTGTGAAAGCTGTGCGATCTGCTTTTCGATGTAAATCAATGAGCGGCGTAGGTTGATATAGCGGTTGCCTGGGTTATTAGTAAGAGTACGACCACCCATAATAACAATACCTGCACCTGGGACGTTGCGGATAGTGTTGACAGGGTTGATAGATGAGTTGAGGCTGTTCAGGTCAGCATTTGTAAACTGGTACTCTGTAGAGAGTGCGTTTGCGAGCTGGTTCTGAAGACCTGCTGGAGTCTTCTGAGGTCCACGGAGGATATCGGTTGCAATGTATTGTCCTACAACCATTCCGCCTGGAGCCTGTAGAGAAGTAGTTCCCTGAGACTTAGTTGCGTCTGGGACGTAAACCCATGGCCAGTATGCGGCTGCAAGGTTTCCGTAGTTACCGCCAATGTCAGCAACAGTGTTAACAATCTGGTTCTGAGCAGCTGTAGCTGAACCAAGTCCAGATGGGGTATCAACGACTGCAAATGCATCTGTGCGTGTAGATGCATAGCTGATTGCATCAGCGTGCATTTGAGCAGCAGCTGATGCTGTGCTTGCATATGAAGCATCTGGAGCATAAAGAACCAAAGAGCTTCCTACGCTGTCAAAGTTAGTCCATGCTGTCTTGTAAGCAGCGGTGTTAGGTGTTGAACCGTCTGTGCCGCCTGCAAGAGTAACTGCTGCGCCACCTGTGTATGGGAACTTAGCATTGTTAATGTTTGATACTACACCCAAGGTAGCAGAAGTAGCATTGACAATTGAAGCAATATAGTTAGGGTCTGAAGCATTCATGCTGAGATCAGTAAACTGCTCTACAACAGCGGTACTTGTGTTTCCGTTAACTGTCACATTCTGAGTTACAGTGATACCAAAACGGTTTGAAGTTCCGCCAGGAACAATCTGAACCTGGTAGTTCTGTGACCATGCGCCTGCGTTATCAGCAGTTAAAGTAAAGCAAACGCCTGGAGTTACAGTAGCTGTGGCAGAAGCGCCGGTTACTGCTGTACCTGTTGCAGCGTTTGTAACTGTGAAGCTAGTGGTTGTTGGAACTGTTCCAATTAGCACACCGCTCAAGTTAAACGCAGTGGTGCTAAGACCAGTAATGCTTACAGTCTGTCCCACAGAGAATCCGTGAGCAGTTGAAGTTGTGAAGGATACTACGCCGCCTGCAGCAGATGCCGCAGTAACGGTTGCTGTAAGGGTTGTAGATCCGTCAGTAAACGATGCAGAACCGGCTGTTGCGCCTGTTCCTAGAACACGGTTTACATAAAGGTTACGGCCACCATTTGAGAAGTAGTGATACGCAGCCCATGTTGTTGGGTAGGAGTTGTTTAATCCACCATAAATATTTTGGAAGTCACGCCAGGTTCCACAAAGTGTTGGAACAACTGGACCCTGTGGTAGGGTACCTGAGAAAGCACCACACGCAGCACTGAAGTCTGTTGGTGTAATAGCTTGCTGTAATGCGACTTCTTGGATATACACTCCGGGACGTTGGTATGTCATTTGAGGTTTCTCCTTAAGAGATTAGGTTGTTAGAAAGGGTTAGGAATAGTAGGCTGGGTAGTTTACGAGGTAAAGGTTGATGTCTGAGTTGTGAACGTGATGTGTGGGTTGTGTAGTACTTCGTACATTTGGTCTAGCGAATTCTCAAAGATCTCTGCGCTAATGCGAAGATTAAAGACGTTACTAAACAGGCGCTTATCCTGCTCAGTGCTATCTCTCTTTGAGAACCCTAATACATCAAGACGACGAACAGTGTTGTCTTGAGGTACGTGTAGCTGGCCAAATCTAAGGGGTAGTCTACCAAAGGAAAGCAAAGATGCGATGATCTGGCGATCATGGCGGGGCTGACGAGCCCAGGTGCTTACCTGGTAGATGAGGTCTACTGGGATAGGGTATCCAGTATTGTATTGAGTGTTTGGGTCTAGGGTAACCCCAGTATCAGGCAGATAGCTGATTGGGATGTAACCACGGTGGGCACGAGAAGTATCTTCTCTGATCCCTACAAGATCCACAGTAATATATGGGTAAGACTGCTGACGGAGTTCCTTATCAGGTTGTCCATAGTAGACAGCTACAGGGCGTGAGGTATTGCCGCCATCTGAAACGGTAATCCCAGACAGTAGGCTCTTTAGAGCAGCGTCTTCATTTAAAATAAAAGGCATCTTAGCTCCCCATCATAAAAGTGCGCATGGCAGGATTTGGGGGAGTATCTTGAGTTCCATACTCCAGAGTAAGGATCTGATCCTCTAGGTGCTCTGGGTAGGTAATCTTATGTTGCTTACCGTCATGCTTGAGGGAAACCTGGGAGACGATGTGCGAAGGCCAACCATAGTCAGATAGATGGCTGCGAAGTTTATTGGTGTAAGCAGGAGTAACTGATTTCTCTACACGCCTAATTGAGTCTTTAAAGATAGATGAGAATTTAGCCACGATTGCTGAGTACCTTCGAAAGCAAGTAGCCTACCGCAACAGATGAGAGAACCTTTTTGGTTCCTGATCCCGGCAATAGTCCCGATGCTCCACGAATGAACTCAATCTTATCGGCGTCTGTCTCTTGTTCGAGCAGGCGCTTAGCAAGGTAAATCATCAGATCCTCCTAAAGAGGCGTAGGGGTACTTCTGCAGGGTTCCAGATCTCTCTGGCGTCAAGGCAATAATAAAGGAAAAAGCCCCCTCGTGGGGGGCTAAATCTTTACTTCTTTTTCTTAACCTTTTTGGCCAAGGCCTTATCCATCTTTTCATCTTCCTTGCGAGAAGGCTTCTTCTTGTCCATCTTCTTATCGGCTGCTTCAAATTTCTTCTTTTGAGCCGGTGTCATACCTTTTTCAAGCTTTTTATCTTGTTCCTTATCAGACATCTTCTTTTTAGCCATTATTATCCTTTTTTCCGCAGTTACAGTTTTCGCACTTGCATTCTGGGGCCACTTTACTTGCCCTTTTTAGTAGTAGGCTTGCCCTTTTTCTTGCAGGCGCCCTTGCAGTTTGGCTTAGAGCAGCCACATCCACATGCTTTGCACATATTACTTTCCCTTCTTTTTCTTGTGAGTCTTGTGCCACTGACGGCCAGCGGCAATACCATCTTTTACAGTCTTAATCTTAGCATCCTTTTTGGTCAAGTCCATAGTAGGACCTCCACCATCTGGATGGCTTACTATAACGTCACCTTTTTTGTTCTTAACAAATTTATGGGTTTTACCGTCAATTTTTACTTTAGCCATATCAGACCTTCTTAAGTCTTGGGTTCTTCTTCTTGGCTCCCTTTGAAGCTCCTCGTGAAGATGCTGCTAAAATAGCGTCTGCTTGCTTTTGGGATACACCTTCTTTTTTAGCAATCTTAGCAGAAGCTTTTTCAAAACCTGGGTGCTTCTTACTTGTCTTTTTTGCTGCCATGGTATTTCCTTAGTAGGTCGTAGGGTCAAAAGCAGAGTAGTTTGCATAGTGCTGGAACTGAGGATCGTTTACCAACTCTTCTGCGTTCACCTGCTCACAGATAACTCTAAGCAAGGTGTAGTTAGCCCCGATTATACCTTCGGGCAGCACCCTAGTAGGGGTAAATACTTCATTACGGAATATGATGCGGTCACGTAGATAGAAGTCAGGGTTAAGCTCTACGTTGGCTAGCTCTGGCACATTGTTTGCGTTGGCGCCGTAGAAGTTCAGGCTATTCTCAATAACGTCTACGTTAATAATAAGGGTAAGGCGGTCGGTGTTATAGAAACCACGATCTGACTGTACGGTAACGCCCTGCTCTAGTTGGGCGCTTACTACAGGAATAGTTAGTGGGTTCTTCCAGACACGTCCGCCGCTTACTGCACCTGTGTCATAAACCGGGTCCACCACGGTATTGGCAGAGTCAAAAAGCCACCAAGCTACGCTAGTGCCTACAGTCTTCTGAAGCTCTACGGTGGTTCCGGACACGAAAGAGGCACGTTCGGACAGAACGCTAAATCTACCTTGCCTATTTTCTCCACGCATAGGAGTAGTCTACCTCTCGGTTAGGGGGATCACCTATTAAACTCTTTAGGGATGTACCCCTCTTTAAATGGCCCGTACTTAAGGTTGATCTTTGTGTACCTGCAGAACCGGTCAACCTTGGCCTTGTTAGCCGGATTAGTTACGTACTTTACCCAGTTGTCCCTAATACTGTTGTAGTACTGCTCATTAGGAAGTATCTTAGGGTTGGCTCCACTTACCCTGTAGGTTGGGTGCAGTACTTGATCAAAGTCTGTATTATTTTGAAATAGATGAGATAGCGGAACGGTCATGTTTGGAAACACTAAAGAAAAACCAGCCTCTAGCAAACTCATAGTTTGAATGATCTCTTCTTCCCAAAAAATAGTGTCTATATCTAAGCCGGTATTACCAAAATAGTGCTTGTTAGAGAAGACAAACTGAGCGTTAAACTTAACAGCAGGTACATATAGATCGTCTGACCTGTACATGTGCGAATCAGGACCGGCCAACGGTTCGTCTTTCCAAGCAGGAATTCCTGTATTTACCCATGTCCTAAACAACATGATGGGGTACTGGGCAAGCTTATCGTGCCTTAAAGGAACACGCTCACCGTTATCTAGATGTTTAAACCCAGGCAAATAAGCTGTCATAATTGTTTTTGGATTTTGAGTAGCTTCTAGGGCACCCTCGTACATCTTAATAAGCTTAGTATCCCAATTTCTTTCAAAGAGTGTATGGGAATCTACTTGAAGAATATAGTCTTCCCCATCATACATAGATAGGGCTTGATCTCGACCAAAACCAATAGACGGCTCATATTCTCCTACCTTAAACCTCTTAAACTTAACTTGGGAGAATTCAAGTAGCTTCTCAATCTTATCTTTATAGTAGAACTCATAGTCTACATTTGAATGGGCAGTCTCCATAAGAACAAGGCCTATAGTTAAGTCGTCTGGATTAGCGGCGCTTTGGATAGCCTCAAATACGGTAAAGGGAACCTGGTTATCATACATGGTTGGGATAGCAATATAGATAGACATATTAATCCTCTAGGTCTACAAAGGTTGGATTATTTAAAAACAGGGACGCCAATCTAGCACTGTTTACTGCAAAGACTTCTACAATCTCTCCGTCTATTACTATACCTAGACGTATAGACCTTACCTCAGCAACTGGCTCGGCTTCCTTTTTCTTTTTAAACATCATGAATACTCCTTTGGCTTACGCCATAGTTTTTTATACACACCTGTTGCAGAACGAAGATAGCTACTTCTTTCTACTTGATGGTCCGTTTCAGTGTAGTCTTGGACGGATACCCACTTATCTCTTTTAATAGGGATTAGCTGGGCAATGGGTGTTCCTGCAGGTATTGTACCTGTCCAACCCTCTCTTATGAAAAAGGGTACGTTACCCCAACCAGTAAACTCTTCGCTGTCAACAATCCCAGACATAGTAGTGAAAGGTAGGTCAAATCTATTTATTGGGTGCGTTAAAAGTGCGCTATATCCTGGAGGAACTTTCCAACCCCATTGACAGTTCCATGCAAGGTGGTTGTGGGCATGTCCGGCAGGACGTGGGATAGTATGGCCTGTCAAACCAAGGCGTTCGGTTAGCACCGGAAAGCCTGTCTCTTCCCAGCTTAGTTTAGATCTACCCTCTTCGTCTAAAGTTACTTCTACATCAACGGGGGTAACCAACATATAACCAGAAATCATGGCGTCTAGAAAAGGTACACAGACTTTTAAGCCGTCGTATTTGACGCCATGCTTATCATAGTAATGACGCTCAGCATTTTTATACCAGTCTGGGACTTCGCTCTTTGCTGGTACTGGCGGTTTATGTTCTTTTTTTACACCAGGACTAGGTACAAACCTAAAGACCTTCATGCGCTCCTCCGTAAACTTTTTAACCTGTGATCGTGGCCGTAAAGTAACCTAAGGTACTTCCCTGAGCTTGATCCGACGTAGTCAAAATTATACCAGCTTTTGTTGCGGTAGGAGAACTGCCTAAAGTGGTTGTGGCGGTGCCTACGCTAGTGGTTTGTGAATTATCGCTAAACGCTGTGGCGGTAACTGAAGTACCATGAACTACAACCTTTAGAGAAGCTAAAATACCACTTAGGGTGGTGGTGGCAAGCGTGGAAACTGTTCCGGCCACTGATTGGTAAATTTTAAGCAAATACTGGATGTTCGTAGTTGTGGCAGACCCTGTTGCTGTATAGGTAGAGGGAACCGTGTAGCTGTCTGTAGACGAGTAGGTTCCGGAATAGTATGGAGAGTAATTTGTGTAGGATCCTAGTGAACTATAAGAGGTGTAAGTTTGTGCTGTATATGGGGTGCTTACATCGCCAGTATGAGCTACAGCGTTGTTATATGAGGTGTAGGTTGGTTGAACATACGTGCTGTAGGTACCGTATTGAACTACATACCGCTGTGTACCGGCATATTGTCCGCCACCTATGTAACTATATGGTGCTCCGTATGCACCTGGGTTTGCAATGTAATACTGGTAAGTTCCATGATCCCAAAAACCTGCAGTAGCATACTGATAATGGGTGGAGTATACGTATGCTCCGTCCCAAGAATAGTTGGTTCCTGAAACATAGTTTCCTGTACCTTGATAAACAGTAGAGTAGTAGTAAGTGGTTCCGCTTGCATAATAACCTAGTGGTGTACCTGAGGTATATGGGGTGGCGTAGGTGTATGGGGCTGTATATGTGTACGGGGCAGTATAAGAATATGAGTACGTAAAGTAAGTATCGCTCTCAACACCCACAGCAGCAAGCCAGTTATTAGAGTCTGTTACTAAGAATGATATGCCAGAACCTAAGCTTACGTTTTGAGCGGTAGCGGTTACGTTCGGGTTACCCATATCCGTAGCAGCAATAGGGTATGTAGATGGGCTAGTAGCAGTTGTAGCCACGCCGTTATTAGAGGACCAGATGCCAGAGATGGCGTTCCATACTCCGCCGCTAGAAGATGTCCCTAACGAACCAGAGGTAAGTCTTGCAAAAGTATCAGCAAATTGTCCAGTAAACCACTGATGCCAAACGCCACCAATTTTAACCCAACCAGATGTTACAGAGTGCCAGCTTTGAATACCGCCGGTTGTCACCTTAGTTAGAATACTACCAGCTGTACGCCAAACCCCGCCTACTTTGACTTGACCACTCATTATACATACACCAACCAGACGTCGCCTTCAATGCCTTGTCCAGAGGTTGGGGTAGAAGTGCTTACCCACGTATTGCGTACCACGTTAGAAGATGCTGTTACTGTAGATGCTGTTGTGACTGATCCGTTAGTCTGAGAGACGTATGAGGTTGTAGGTGTCTGCCAAGCAGGTAGGCCAGCAACCACTGTAAGAACTTGTCCGGTAGATCCGATACCCAAGCGTGTGTTTCCGCTGCTATAGGTTAGAAGGTCGCCGTTTGTTGTCAAAGTGCTTGTAGGAAGATATGAAGGTAGAGTAGACCAGGTTGGGATACCCCCAGAAACGGTCAGATACTGCCCTGTAGAACCAATACCTATGCGGCCTACAGTAGATGACCCAGTACCGTAGATAAGGTCTCCAGCGGTCGTTACAGTCGAAAGAGGGACCTTTGTAGCGATGGAGTTAGGCAGGGTTGTTGTAATAGATGTGTTTAGGGAGTTGTAGTCAGTGCTGCCCACATAGAGAACGTTGCTTCCGCTTACCTGTGGAATACCCAAATAGCTTAAGGTAAACCCTGCTGTAGTAAGAAGGTTATTGGTTCCAGAACCAGTAGTTAGGGTGAGACCCACACCGCCAGCAGAACTGGTAAGGATGGTGCTGCCGCCAGTTTTAGATACATACGGAGCGTTACCTACGCCATAGATCAGACCGTTTTCAATGTTTGCAAGACGCTGAGCTAGGGTAGTCCAGGATGTTGTACCTGTGCTAAAAGCTGTAGATGATGTGAAGTTAGATACAAGAACGCCGCCTGCAAAGCCGTCAGAAGGAACTCCGAGGCCTGTCTCAATAGCTCTGACTTCTTGCTGCAGAGAGTTTACGTCATTAGCTACAACAGTATCCTGAAGATCTACACGAGCTGTGTAGGGATAGACTGCACTAGGAAAACCGACTGTCATATAAACTCCTTCGCTTAATGCCCCCCACGATACCTGAAAACTACGGGATTGTCTGCCTAGCCAACTAGGTACTTGGTGCAGACCCCGTAGATACCCTCAAAGATACTTAAATCTGTAGGCTCAGTAAGTACCACTATTGACTTGTTTGTCAAAGCCCTACCAGGGTAAGTCCAGATATATCCGTTACTTGTCAGGGTGTGGTCGTCATTCTGGTGCCAGAAGAACCTGGCATCCGGGATGTTGTTAGAAAAATAGCCAAGGGCTTCTATGTTCTTGCAGTGGAACCAGGTTTTATCTTTAATAGAGTTGATAAACTCCTCGTCAATCTGGTAGAAGGGTTCGTCATGTCCTAGGAACATACCTTCCGGATTCATCCAGACATCAACCTCTACGTCATAGCCTTGGGCAATAGCAGAGACTACGTCAACAGGATTGTTCTCCCCGTCCTTGTTTTCTCCCCTAATCAAACCTCTATGGGCAATCTTAAGCATTGTTACTCCTAAGGTAGTTGTTTAGATCCTCTGGAGTTCCCACTCCCCACATCTTATTAACATGCATAGCATATACACGCTTCCCATCATTAATAGCTTCATTAAATACTGGGGCGGTATAGAACTCTCCGTTAACTGTGATGTTCTTTTCCATCATCTGCTCAGCGTACTTAACAAAGTCTGAGCCATGCTTCCAATAGTAAATGCCCACAGTTGCATGATTGCTAATAGGCTTCTTCTCAGCAACTTCTAAAACAAGGCCTGTATCAGATGCGATTCTTGCATAAGACCACTTAGGGTGGGTAGAGGTGAATGTTGCAATGCCGGCATCAGCATTCTTTACGTTCATATGATACATAAAGTCTCTGCTGTCCCAGTCAACGATTTGATCTGAGTTAGCTATGATCAGAGGCTCATCATTATTAATAAGCTCTCTTGCAAGTAAACAGGTCTGGGCCGCACCGCCTGTAAGCACTGGGGTGCTGATCAAATGGCATCCAGGGGTGATCTTGTCTAGCATGAACATCAAGTTGTATTTTTCTACATGCTCCTGCATAGAAACATAGATGTAGTTTGCCTCTATACCAAGGCTCTCTACTACACGCTCGATCATAGGCTTACCGTTAACTTCAATAAGAGGTTTAGGGAAGCTATAGCCAGCATCCGCAAAACGACTCCCTAGTCCTGCCATTGGGATCAAAACATTCATCTTCTTATCCCTAAATGAAGAGGCTTTAGATAGGTGCTCTAGAGCAAGATCAATCTTTTCTTTAGTAAGATCTTCCCTATTCTTAATCTCAATAAGATGAGCCCCACTATCCCTAGCAGCAAGTTTTCCAACAAAGCTGTCTTCAAAGATAACAACATTTGTTGGAACAGTCTTGAAATAGTTCATGATAGACCAATACATTTCTGGGTGGGGCTTAGAGTTTGCAACTCCGCCATTAGATATGGCTACATCCACGTATGGAAGTATCCCCAGTTTATCTAGGCAGGTCTCTACAGTCTTGGAAATACTGTTACTGGCAACGCCGATACCAATGCCCTTTGATGCAATGTACTTAAAGTGCTCTACAAGATCCCTATCTTCTACTACGTTCTCAAACATCTCTGCAGTGTACTTTTGCTTAAGTTCCCAAATTACTGGGTGCAGCTCTTGAACAAGCCCCTTACTCTCAGAGAGAATAAACAGCTTCTCCTTAGTAGGCAACCCCTCATATATATTCTTGTGGTCAAAAGTACTAATTACAAGCTCAGGAGAAACATCTTCCAACGCCATATTCAGAGCGGTAAAATGAATGTCCTTGCTGTCAATCAAGACCCCATCAAGATCAAAGATTATAACTTTTTTCATGCTGATAACCACGCTTTCAAGAAAGGATCGTTTTCAATAGTATTAATTACCTCGTCCGAACTTCTATTTAGATTAGGAATAGAGACGTAGCGGTGACCCAATCTTGCGGCCATTAAGTGATAGAAGTGGTGCATCTCTTCTGTGCCTACAGAGGCAGGCTCAGTAACACCGTTACCAACACTAGTAAAAGAAATAAGCGGAGTAGTCAGCTCAAGCACGGCAGACCCAGGCGGCATAAATGCAGCGTTTACAAGACCAGAGCTAGTTGTTGATGCTACCAACTTAGCCTTGCTAAAGTAGCTGATCTGTGATTCAAAGGTCTTAAATTCATCGGGGGCTACAATATCAAACCCTAAAGATGCAAAGTAGTTCTCTACCTTGCCTTCATCATCCATGCGGTCATCATCCTCATATGGAAGCCGCCCTTTGATCAGAGCTTTAAGGGACCTGCCCTTGTAATTCTTTCTAGTTAGGTAGACTTTCTTACCATCTGCCACGTTTACATCCGGGGTAATGAACTGCTTAGACATTTCGTGGATCTTTGGCCAAGGGTTGTTTACCTCATACGACTCTACTAACAGGTCTCTAAAATAGAGGTTATTGATGTTGAACTTATTTATGACCCTAAGATCTACCGGCGCATAGTCTACGCCGTTCTTATTAAGGAACTTAAAGAAGTTCTGAATGTAGGTTGGAAGCGGATCTCTATCTACAACCCCAGTGATATCAATAATAAACAGGGCATCTGGAGTTAAAGCGTATTGAGCTAAAAACTCACCTAGATCCTCATGCATAAAGTGGTAGAAAGATCCCCCCAGATAAACAAATACCTTCATCTGGTCTGAGATGAAGTCTTTTACATGCTTCTCTTTCTTTCCAAACTTTGGGTGAACCTGAAACATGTTGATATTGTTGCTTGCAACCAGACCTACTTCCTCTGGAGCAAAGCGGTAAGACGTTTGATATGACGTATGATTGAGCGTAGTGGTGCTAGTAGACTTCATTGTTATCCCTCGATTATTTTAGTTAAATCATCCTCTGTAAGTTCCCTATCAAAAGGGAGGTCTGGAGTTACCCACTTGTTTAGCGGGCACCTGGCATCTTGAAGCTTAACTTTAGCATTCATTATGCATCCGCATTCACGGCACTGGTGGGTTAGCTTTATGAAGCGCTCACAACCTTTGCAGGTTTTAAGCCTATTCTCAGCAATAGCTGGGAGAGCACGCTCCATATTTTTGTTCAGCATATCCCACGGTTTTACTTCCCTAGGGGTATCTGACATTATTGTGATCCACGCCTTGTAACTCCGTGGATGCCAAATGGTTCAAACTTGCCATCTTTATGGACAGATCCAACAGGAGGGCGTGGGTCTCCATCATTAATCTTAACAAATGATGGTCCCTTTAAAAGAAGTTCGCTAAAACCCTTTTGAACGTTCATAACATCTACTACGATACCATCTAAAACGATAGCCAAGGATACGACTTCTACTCCGGCAGGAGGCTCGTTTACCGCACATTCTGGGCCATGAACATGTTCTGCAGGGGCATGCTGATGATCGTGGTCATGTTTTTTAGCTGCACGCTTTCCCTTTAAGTACTTAACAAACTCTTTAGTACTCATAGGCCTTACTTCTGGAACATCGTAGTTCCTAATAACCTTATCCATTACTCGTAATCCTTCTTAACCCACTCGACGTTTTTATACTTATACTGCTCAACACGTACGTTTACAGACTTAACTCTTCCAAGAGCAGTCAAACCAACATCTACAAAAGATCTCCATGAAGCTCTTTTAACGGGTATGATTTGTACAAAAGGTGTGCCAGCAGGAATAGTACCTGTCCAGCCTTCCCTTATATGAAAAGGAATGTTGCCATTAGTAAAGAATTTGTCGCTGTCAATAGTAGCAGACATAGTTCTAAATGGAAGATCGCTTCTGTTAAATGGGTGGGTAACAATAGTGCTCCAACCACGTGGTGTTTTCCAACCCCACTTAGAAGACCATATCAAATGGTTCTTGCTGTGACCGGCAGGCACAGGGATTGTGGCTCCAATAGCACTAGGGCGTTCACCAACAAAGCCTTGCCATGCATCTGGCCCATCCCACCTTATATTCATTTTTCCGTCTTCATCACGGGTGACGTGGATGTCAAAAGGTATAAGGAGAAAATACCCGCCGATCATCACATCAATAAAGGGCTTGCAGGTCTTTAAGCCCGGATTGTTATTCCCGTTTTCATCAACCCAGTGATACTCGCCATCTCTATACCATTGAGGTACGTACTTTTTACACGGCTCTGGCTCAAGGAGCATGAGCTCTTTATCTTCAATTTCTGGAACAAATCGTATTACTTTCATAGTCGCCCTCCCGAATACTATGCTTGTGGTTCTGGAGCTACCGATGGTGTTGCAGGTACCTCTTGTGGAGTAGACGCTACTGGTGCAGCGTTTTGTGGGTTTGCAGGAATAGCATCAACGGCAGGCGGTGGTGTGAAAGCCCCATCAGTGTATAAAAATCCTGGGTCAACATAAAGTGTCTTAGGGATTTGAATAAATGTAGGGTTTGAAAGGTAGCGTGCTGCGTCTGTGGTATCTAGATTAAAAACAGTGTGAACAACCCCGTTAATAACCATTGCAACCCTATAACGACCTGATGTCTCAGGTGGTGTTGGCACAACAAGGGGTGGAACTGGTAGCAAATCGTCAGCCATGTATTATCTCCTTAGTTTGACTGGGAATTGAAGTCGTCTAGTTGATTACCTTGAACGTAATCAGAAGGTCCTAGGACGATTCCAAACTTAGTGGCTATTGTAGCACCTGTTGCTGTATATGTGAGGTCGGAACCTATTTGGGTGGTCAAAGCGGTATTTGAGTATGGGCGGATGGTAATAACCTTAGTTACAGCATTGGTAATTACCTTAAACGCTGCAGCAAGCTGGGATAGGCTCCAACGGGTAATCTCAGATACAACGTTACTTGAGGACTGGATAAGGCGAATATATCCAGGGAAACAGGTCTGGCAGTTACAGGAGGTATAGCCATATTGAGGGGAAGAGCAGTATGGGGCATAGGTGGCGTAGTAAACGGTACATACTGGGCCATAGTAGTTATTAGTAAAAGAGTTGCAGTTAGGGCCAGAATAGCTTGAAATTCCGTAGTTGGCGTTTGGTCCAGAGTAGGAATTAGCTCCATATCCGCCACAGTTAGGGCCAGAATAGCTTGATACGCTATATACCTGGTGAGTTCCATAGCTTGATACACCGTATGAGCTACAAGTAGAGCCTGCATAAGCTGAGCAGCTGGAGCCTGAAGTAGAGTAGCTTGAACAGCTGTAATAAGTGCTGAAAGACAAGCAGCCAGAAGAATAGCTAGCGCATGGGTGCCCACTCACGGCATAGCTAGTGCAATCTGGAGCGCGGATGTAGTAGCTTCCACCTTTATAGTAAACGTTTCCGTAGGCTAAACAGGAGTAGGAGGTTCCATAGGATGCACAAGATCCTGAATAGTATGAGCTACAAGAAGATCCGGAAGAGTATCCACTACATCCATAGTTGTTAGCGTAGGCTACACATGATGGAGTATAAGAAGCACATGCGTAGGTGGAGTAGTATGCGTAGTTTGAATTATAGTTGGTTGCATAAGAGTAGCCTCCAGTACAGCCGTATCCAGATACAGCATATGAATAGCTTACAACTCCATAGTTGGTTGCATAAGAGTAGCCACCGGTACATGATGCACTGCTATAGTAGGCGTAGTTTCCGCAATAAGTTCCGGTTACATATGGGGTATACGCAGCACAAGAGTAGGTTGCACAGGTGGAGCAGTTACAGGAAGTATTGGTTGAGCGACCATAAGTTACTCCCCACCAGTTGCCCGAATCAGTAACCCACATAGCAACACCAGCACCACCATCGTTATTGCGGGTGGCCACGTTAGTAATGCTACCTGTAGTTGGGGCTGAAGAGGCCTGAACCTCAAGAGTGATCTGGCTAGAGCTATCTACCGAAACAATCTGAATATCAGTATCTGTTCCAAGAGATCCAGTTCCAGGTGTAGCTGAGATCCATTGACCTGCGCCAAGACCTGCTGTGGAGCTAAGTCCGGTAACAACAACGGTATACCCACTAGTTGTTGGGGTTACGGTTGAGATTGTTCCAGAAGCAGAGAATACAAAGGTAGAGCCCACAGAAATTGAAGAGGTATTGCTTTGGGAGGTCATGTTTACGTCAGCAAGTGGGTATGAAGATGCTGCTGTGGCAGTAGTAGCAGAATATCCGTTGGCGCTCCAAACGCCACGCTCTGCTTTCCAAGCACCGCCTGAGCTAGATGTTCCTAGCGAACCTGAAGTGGTTCTATTGAAGTTATCCGAAAAGGAGGCAAAAGCCGTTTGGATAAAGTTCATTAACCCTTGAAAAATACCAGACATTACGTAAGCCCATTTCCACTAATCATCCAAGTAGTTGCAGCAACTTTTAAGAGAGTTGCCATTCCGTATGGTGCTAAGGTTCTAGACCCTGTAGCCCCGGTTCCTGCTTGCATTAGTATATCAGATGTGATAGAAACCGTCACAGTCACGCTAGAAGCTGCTACCAAGGCTATAGACGTGCCTACAGGAAAGGCGACCGATGCATTTGCTGGAACGGTAAGTGTGCAGTTTGCGTTAAAGTAGATGTGCTTTCCAGCATCGCTGGCTATTAAGGTATATGTTGATCCCACTGCTGGCTGTAAATTTTGAGGCATTCCTGTATAGCCAAGACCAGAGGCGGCGCTTGTAACAGATGCTGCCGTAGGCACAACGCCAGTAGATAGAGAGCCTGCCGCAATATTTGCTGCAGGGAATGATCCCGAGGTAATAGTGCCTACAGTAGTGATAGAAGAAGATCCGGCAATAGGTGAGTATGTAGAGGCAGCAGTACCGGTGGTTAGGTATGTAGATGAGTCTAGAGAGCCATCTCCCTTAACAAACTGTGAAGATGTACCGCCACTGGTTATGTGAGAGGTTGCAGTTACAGATGTTAATCCAGAGAGTGTTAGGGTAGTTCCGCCCAATGAAACAGAGGTTGTACCCAACGTAATAGATGAGTTGGTAAGGCTTGAGTTAGCAATGTTGGTAAGGGTGTTAGAAGACCCAGAGATTGCCTTATTTGTAAGAGTCTGGGTGGCGTCAATAGTGGCAATATCGCCCCCTGTCGTTCCACCTGGGGTGCGACCTAGAACCTGTGTAGGGGTAAGAACTGTGGTTCCAGCAATATGGTAGGTTTTACCGGATGCAAGATCAAAGTGCTCAGATGAAAGCCATGAACTGGTTGAAGACTGCCATTGAAGAGTTTTGTTAGTGGTACCGTATAGAAGCATACCTCCACCATTTGCGGTGGAATCAGAAGGTGTAGCAACCTTGCCAATTTCTATATTCTTATCTTGAACCAGTAGGGTAGAAGAGTTGATAGTTTCGGTTGTTCCGGTAACGGTAAGGTTACCGTTAATGGTTACGGTACTGTTAGTGTTACCAATATTGATTGTGTTGGCACCGGTTCCAACAGCGGCAATGTTTACCGTACCTGTAGTAATACCGGCACCGATAGCAAGGGCTCCAGTTGTTACGTTAGGAAACAGGGTTGCTGTAGTTCCGGTTGCAGATGCTGCGTTAATGTTATCAATTACCGGTACAGTTAAGGTCTTATTTGTAAGGGTCTGGACGCCGGTTAGTGTTGCAACAGTAGAGTCAATAGCTACGGTTACAGCACCAGAACCGTCATAGGATGAGCCGCTAAGGCCTGTGCCTATTGTAAGAGCATTTGGATTGACCGCTTTAATTGTAATATCGGCAGAGCCATCAAACGAAACGCTGTTAATCAAACGAGCAGTTTGCAGCTTAGTTGCGGTAGCTGCATTGCCATCAATGCTAACACCGGTTAGAGATTGAGAAGCAGACGCACGGTTTAAGGCAATAGATGTAGTACCGATATAGTGCGTAGAGTTGCCTAATACAGTTGAGGGAATAGTTCCAGTAAGATTACCCGCTGTTAGGTTGGTTAGATTGGCTCCAGATACGGCACCAAACAAGCCTGACCAAGTACCAGTAGTGATGGTTCCGGTAGTGGTCAGTGACGAGGATCCAGCAATAGGGGAGTAAGTAGATGCCGCTGTTCCTGTAGTTAAATATGTGCTTGAATCTAGGGTTCCATCACCCTTAACAAACTGACTTGATGTGCCGCCAGAAGTTATAAATTTTGGAGCTGTAAGATTTCCTGTAAAAGTATTGTCTACACCGAGCCGTGGAACAACAGTAGTATCAATAGCCAATGTTCCGGAAGAGGTTATTGTTCCTCCAGTAAGACCAGTACCTGCAGTGATAGAGGTTACTGTTCCGCTACCGCCAACAGAGGCCCACTGTAACCCAGAACCTGTAGATTGAAGTACTTGACCTGACGTACCGGTTGTTCCTCCAGCAGAGATTTTAGGTACGCTTAAAACACCGGCATCCGTAAGGTTGAAGATGTTTGCGCTATAGGCATCGTTGATGATCTGAAGATCACCTGTGCTGTTAACACGAAAGTTTTTGCTAGGGTTGGTGGCACCCGAGTAGGTGTTAGTAACGATGAGAAAATCATGATACCCGGTACCACCACGATTTGCATAACCTACTAGCTGTAAAGCCTGACTAATACCTGTCGTATTAATGACAAGCGTACCTGCTACGTTAGCCGAGGATAAGAAAGCCCTTGTCACTTAAAGGACCTCTTATCCGAAGACTACTACACGTATTTGGTTTGTTGTAGGTGCTGTTGAGAAGGCAACTGTAACAGTATTTGTAGTAGAGTGTGTAACGTCTGCAAAGTACTCAACGTTAGTTGAATTGTCGTATAAGGTAACCTGAACATCCGTGGTAGCCAAGTTGTGGGTTACTGTGTAAGAAAGCGATGCGCCATCACCGATTGAGGTAGCGTACTTGCGTACTACTACGTCGGTGTTGATAGCTACCTGGTTAGTGGTTGCTGCTCCAGCAGCACCCTGGCCAGAGATGGTGATACCAAGACCTGGAGTTACTGCCAAACCGCTGGTTGTTGTAGCCAAACCAGAGGTGCTGTTGAGCAAGATCAAGGCACCAAATGAGTTGGTTGTCAAACCACCGGAGGTAGTTGGGTTAAGAGCAAGACCTGAAGAGGTAGTTGTCAAACCTGATGCTGAAGGCAAGAGGATAGATGCTCCGCCAGAATCTGCTGCCAAACCGCCAGTTGAGGTTGGGGTGAATGAGAAGGTTTCTCCAGTAAGGTTAAGTCCGTTACCAGCTAGGTAAGTTCCAGCACCAGAGAACTGGGTGAAGGTGATCGCATCGGTGCCAATCTTAATTCCATCATGTGGAGTAGATGAAGATCCAAGGTTAGACTGTACCCAACCTGTGTTAGCCTGTCCACCCGAACCAACAAAGACGAAGTCTCCAGCAACTACTTGACCAGCAACGTAGTTATCATAATCGGTTGCACGAGTCAAGACGGTTGCAACACCGGAAGTTCCAGCAGTTGTTACTAAGTAGATACCGTTTGCCTCGCTAGATGTTCCTGCGTCTGCAGTAACACCGTTCTTAACAAGAATACGGTCGCCAGATGCAAGTGTGTAAGAATCAACAACTGTTGTTCCTGTTGAAGAGAAGGTAATTGTTGCGCCTACGCCAGTACCGCCATCAGCACCTGATGTACCAGCAGAATATGTAGCTGCAAGAGTTGTTGCGGTTGCTACAGATACAGAACCGTGTACGTTAAGTGAGCTTGCAGTTGCGTCAACGTATGCTTTGTTAGCTGCATCAGTTCCTGCAGTTGGTGTGGCAAGGTTTGTGATCTTATGGTTGTTTAGAGAAACATCTGCTGCTGGAGCGCCAAAAGTATCAAGTGTAAAGTTAGAAGGAGTAAATGCGTGAACGTGATCTTCACGAGCAGGAGCAGTACCAGTACCTACTCCAGCAGAAGCTGCTGTAATTGTAGACGGTGTTACAGATGTAAGTGAAGGCGTACCGTGGGTGTGGTCTGAGTGGGCTACGGTTGTAGCTGAACCATTTGAAGATCCAAGTCCATAAGATGTAGCAGCTGTTACCGCACCAAAACCAGGACCTGCGTGGGTATGATCTGCACGAGCAAAGTTGGTAGATGTTCCGTCTGCGGCTGTTCCAGCAATTGTTAAAGTAGTGCTAGCTCCGGAACCAAAAGCGTTGGTCTGCTGCCAAGTGGTTCCGTTAGAGTAGTAAACTAAGAAGTTATCAGTAGCATAATAAAAAGTACCTGATGCTACGGCAGTCGCAACTGGACGAGAAGCAAGTGCACCTGCGCTAATTCCGTCAGCAGAACCCCAAGCAGTACCATTCCAGATATACAAACCGTTAAGAGCAGTGTCGTAGTAGATCTGACCTACTACTGGAGATGAAGGTGCCGTTGCAAGGTTTTGAATTCGAGCATTTTGAAGCTCAAGCTTGCCTAAATCAATTGGGGTTAAAAACTTACGTGCCATTTACTATCTCCTTATGATAGGTAAGCGTGTCCACTAAAAGCTGAAGTAAATGTTAGCACAAGACTACTGGGGTTTAGGTAGCTAACTTCACCTTCTACTTGACTACCCCCAGAGTCTACAACAGTTATGTTCGGATAAAAGTTTAAATTGTGGGTGATTGTCCAGATAGCTGAGGGGCTGTTTTGTGTATAGGAATAGGCTACAGCCTGTACTGGGTTATCTAAGTTAGTTAGAGTAATTGGTGGGTTCTCTGTAATGGATATAGCGGCATTACAGTTCCCGCATGTACAGGTGTCCGAATTGCTACATTGGTAGATTACCGTAGGAAACGGCGCTAAGTTGTTTGGGGTCCATACTGTAGGGCTCATACAACACCGTATCCTGAAGAGTTAGTCACTGATGGGAAGGTATATACCTTCCCTCCAAAGTAGGTCTTTACTTTACCTGTTTGATCGGTTAGGCGTAAATCATAGTAAGCAGTCTTTGGAAGGGTCTCTGTAACGCTTCCTGGAAGACTTAGGGTCAAAATACTAGGGTAGGACTGGCCTTGGGCATTTACCTTACCTACTGTAAAGGAGCCAAGAACAACCGGCCCAACCTGAGAGAATTCGCTGTTTTGGTAAAGAACAATTTCAGATTTAGCCGTGTAGTTAGTAAGATCAAAGTTGAACCCAAAGTCTTGTACAAAATCGTCTCCGGAGTACATTTCGAGATCCTGTACCAGGATAGGCTCTGGAGGAGTCTGATCCCCGTAGGTAGGTACTGGAAGCATAACTCTTTGTGGGAGAGACCAGTCATCAATTTCTTGTGGCTTGTAGATAGGGATGTAGCGGTTTGTAAGACGGCTGATACGTCGAAGACTTGATACCTCAATACGGTAAAGTCCAATACCTAGCATTGAGCATATCTCACGGTATTGTTGCTGACGAGTAGTCATCATGCTCATAAGCTGGCTGTAACGTTCAGAACGTGGGATACTGACGCCATCTGGAGACATGATATTGATATCAAAAGCGGAGTCATTGGCTAAAGTATAGAGGGCCAAGGTAGTGGCTAAAATAACCACTGGATATTCTTCTACAGCAGGTAGGAAAGCAAGCTGGGTTATTGAGCTGCCCAAGCTAGTTGTCTCTCCACGAGTATGCTGGGCAAAAGCTGTGTTGACATAGTAGGCAACTTCAGAGTCAGTAAAGTAACGATACGCCTGTCCAGCAACAGTGACGATTGCGTTGTTTGCTGGGGCTGTAGGAAGGGTTAATACACCGGTTCCTTCTTCAACGATGGCGGTTGAGGATACGTCGGTTGAGCCAACTTTAACAACAAGGGTAGAACCTTGAATAGGCGCTTGTGAAAGTTGATAGCGCACAGTAACACCGTCACCAGTGTAGGTATCCACAAAGGTTCGTGCTGTGTCGCCAAGTTCTGCCCGAAGTCGGTCAGAGAGTGCTTGTAATGTTGCCACAAATCCTCCATCAGATAGTGTGCTAATCATCTAACAAATCTTGAGATTAGTCAGGTTAAAAAAGGCCCCCATAGACAGGAGGGCGGGTGTCTATGAGGGCGGCCACGGGGTGCGACTTAGAGGCGGTCGTACAAATAACCTTTTTCTTGTAAGTGAGTCGCTACATGCTTTGGAACTTTGTACTTTTTACCTGTTTGGAATGAATAATTGTTTCCAGCGCCAATAGTAACCATGTCTAGGTTCTCTGCTACTCGAATGACAACCTGGTCGTCTGCAAGGCTTACGCCCACGCTTTCGATCTCGTCAATTACTGTTGGGTTTTCTGGGTTCTGAGTAAGGTCAACAACTTCAGTCTCATCTTTGTGAGCCTTTGTTTGTGTTGCCATTGAGATTTCATTAGCACGTTCTGCTAATACCTCTGCGTTAGCTGCTAGTAGAGCCTCACGCTGACGCCCTGTAACGTCTGTAACTTTTGCTTTTGCCACGATATTTATTCTCCTGTTAGATTAGTTGGGGTGGGGGAGGGTTTCAAGGCCCTCCCCCCGGTATTAAATTAGTTGGTTTCTGCAATAACTACAGACTGATCGGTGATAAGACCGAGGCCGTAGATAGCGTACCATGCAAGAGCGTGCTCACGACCGAAGTCAAGAATACCGCCGTCACGAAGCTCAACTGGAAGTGAGATAGCGTGACCGAATGCGTTGTCTCCAATGAAGATAGCTGAGTAGCGATCGTTTGAACCGTTACCTGTAGCTGTTACTGGAGTTGTGTAACCTCCGCCAGTTGGATAGGCAATTGATCCTGTAGCCACTGCTGTATCTGTGGTGTAGCCTGAGCCTGCACCGTTTGTGACCTTTGAGATCTGTGTTGTCTCAATGAAGACTGTGTCGTAGAGACGACCGATTTCACCGAGCATGAAGTTACCTGGAGCAGCGTACTTTGTTACTTCAATGAACTCTGGGAGGTCACGAAGACGACGGCTCTGGTGAGGGTGAACGAATGCGACGTAAGTCTCGCCCAACCTTGGGATGTTCTTGGTAGCCAAGGTCTCGACAGCGTCCTTAACGGTACGTGTTGAGAGGTATGAAGCACCGGTCATTGTTGCACGTGAAGTAGCTTCTGTGCCATATGCATACCAGTTGTTGACAGCAGAGAGGTTTGAACGATCTTCACCGTAGATGACAGAAGATGCTGCCATGAGTGTGTCACGAGCCTGGCCATCAAGGTAGAGAGCCATGTTACGTCCAAGAAGACGTGAAGCTGATGCCATAACGTCATCGAATGATGCGTTGAGTAGAAGCTCGGATACTGCGATTGCGTAACCTTGCTCAGCAACAGTGATTGAGAACTGCTGTGCTGTCAATGCGTTTGTTGACATACGGACACCTTCAGTAAGTGTTGAAGCGAATCCGAGGTTGTTGTAACGCATGAAGTTGATCTGGAGACCAGGAGCTACGCCGAGTTCTGTCTTCTTGACTGCGAACTGCTCGAAGCGCAAGATAGGCATTGACTGGAATAGAATTTCCTTAGACCAGATGGTCTGAATTGCTTGTGTAAGCTGGCTGTTAGCGCCAGAATACGCTGTTGGGGCAGCGGCGAGATTACCGGTACCTGTTACGGCTGATGCCATTTTGGTGTTACTCCTTGTTCATATATGTTAGGTTAGTAAAAATGGGTAGGTATTACCCGAAGATTCCCTTGTTACGATCATCGGCTGTTTTACCTAGCAGACGTGATCTATTTTTTGCGTAATCAGCTACCGACATTGAAGCAATCTGCTCCGGTGTAAACGATTGTGAGTCCGAATTGTTTTCGAGGGTTGGTGGCAAGGTTGTCCTTGTACCGGTCATATCACGGCGCTGGGCCTGAATAGCCTGTTGCGCCGACTCCAAGAGCTTTGAGGTCTTATCCTTCAGCTTGGAAATACTCTTTTCGATTTCATCAACATTGTTGCCAGAAATCATATCAATAAGTTCTGGGGCGATGTTGTCCTGCTCTTCGCTAATGCGGCGATTGAGATACTGTGTTAATTCAGCATACTCACGTTCACGCTCTAGCAAAGCAAAAGCACGTTCACGCTCTAGGCGCTCAGATTCAATTTTAGCAGCCCATTCCTTTTCCTTCTGTTCAAGAAGGCTACGGACGTCCATCTCAGATTCAAGCTTCTTACGCTCTGCCTCTGCGGCGGCTTCTGCTGCTGAACGAGCCTCAGCTAGGCGTTCTTCACGATCCTTCTTAAGAAGATTTAGCTCTTCCTTAAGAGAATCAATCTGTGGATATAGTTTTGACTTTTCCTGCTCACGTACACGGTGCAAGTCTTGTTCCGTGTAGCCCTTAGCTTCAGAAAACTTACTTTCTGAAACTGGTTCTTGCTGTGCAACTGGTGCTGTGCCGTTAACTTCTGAAGCAAAAGCTTCTTGAGCTACTGCACGTTCTACTGCTGTTGAGTTTTCTGACATGCTTATTCCTTTAGGTTAAGAGGTCGTTGTCCGATGTAGTGCCACGATGACCTGCGGGTTTGTTTAGGTGGTATATAGCCTCGCAAACTATTACTAGTTTGTCAGCCTAAATTACTTAGATTCCTCTTCTGAACTGGGGCTATCCTTTTGTCCAGGAGTTTGTCTTCCAGGTAATCTAGTTCCATATGCTTTAGTAACAAGGTCACTTTGCATCTGAGCTAAGGTTTGTTCCTCAAATGGGGTGATGACTCCGGGTTGTCCTAGAGGACCAGGTCCCATACCGTCTGCAGGTGCAGCGCCAGGAGGAAGGCTTCCATCCGGCATCATACCAGTTAGTGAGGTAATTGCTGAAGCGATCTGCTGCTTTACAAGAGCTAGGGCGCCATCGGCCTTAGCATCATTAATAAGCTCTGCTCTGATCTCTTCGAGCTTCTCGTCAGGGAATTCTTCGCCAAGCTGGCGTAGGGCGCCTTCACGAGATTCAAGGTTCATAGCCATCTTGGTCTGGATTTCCTGAAGTGTAATCAGCTTATCTAGAGGAAGTGGAGGTGGGAAGTGGACTACAGACTCGTATGTTAGAGAGTCTGAGATATCCAATAGAGGTAGTTGGCCATTCTTAATAGGGCCGTTAACATCAGGGTTGTAAGCAAAGACTTCTGGCTCTTTAAATGCCAGGGTAAGAAGAACTAGCTCATTGATCCTACGAAGACCCTCAGAGTATTGAACAATCTTCTGGTGGTAGCGGTTCATCAAAGGCTGGTACTGGATAGCCAAAGCAACACCGGAAGTGTTAGAGATAGGCTGTACCTGTCCAAGAGCTGTCTCTGGGACACCGACCATCTCATGCATGGCTGTCTTTACCACCTTAAGGTACTCAAGAGCGCCTTGTAGGCCTGCTCCGCCGCCTTCTAGGTTCTCTACACGAGCATCTTTTGGAAGACCGCCCCAAACCTTCTTAGGGCCCTTTTCAAGCGCTGAAGCCTTAGCTCCGATAATAACTGTTACTGGGGCTGCGTGGTAGTTCACGATATCAGCAATATCTGTGGCTACTTCGTTATAGTTGCGGTTTAGAACAATAAGGTCATGGCAATCAGAGAGCCCCCAAGGAGAACCCGAGACACGGACATTGGGGATGTGAATAATAGGCACAACCCCGATAGGATTAGGGCGAGAGTCAATGAGTTCATCATTAATGTACTCCTCAATACGGTCGTCAGTCAGAATTTCAGTATATGTGTAGACCTGACGAGTTCCCTCAATAGATGTACCCCAGAAACGATACTTAAGCTTGAAGCGAATCAAACGTGAGCGATCGTGTGGGTGGAACTCTGGGAAGCAAAAAGATGAGTTAAGTGGAAGGATGCGAACCTTACCTGGATGAGGACGGCCAATAGAATCTTCAAAGCCTTCTTCATAAGCTACTTTAACAAAGCAATCTCCTGATACGCCGCCTTGCTGGCCCATCTCCCAAAGTGTTCCGTGCTTATCATTATCAATTTCCCACACACGCTTTAAGACGTCAGGAATGATCGCCTCTGTTGCTTGAGGGCTTCGGAATGAAACGCCACGGCTAAAACAAAAGTTAACTATGTAGTCTGTGAACGCACGGTAATAGTTGTATACCATCTGCGACTCACCAATTTCACGGCGATATGACCAGTGATGTCCGAGATACATTGCCCAGTTAAGAGAGTAACGGTTTAGACGTGGACCGTGTACTTCAAACTCTTCATCAGCAAGTTCTACAAGACCAAGAGGAGAAATCGAAATGGTTAAGTCTGACGACGCCGCCCTATAGGACGGAGGTGAAAAGTCAACACCACCACTCATTGATTAAGTCCTAACATTAGTGTGCCCCACAATACCTTCTCGAAAGTTAAGTCCACCAGCCCCGGAGAAAGGGAACGGGGCTGGGGACCTGTATATTGTATCTTACTTTTAGTCGTTTACTGAAGCAGGGTTCATGCGCTCCTGGCGTGAGCCACTGCGGATGGCCTCTTCGATGACCACTGTTGAGTGATCTCCGAAGTTACCTTGTGCAAACTCACCAAGGAATGTTGGTGCTTCTACCCAAGCTGCTGAACCGACGTGAGCACGCTCACGCATGGTCTCATCAGCATACTTCTCAAAAACGTTCTGGTTGTGGTTTGGACGGCCGTCTGGTGTTTCGTAGCCTTGATCCAAACCAACCTGGAAATCATTTGGGACGTCAGTGTCTGATGCAAGACCTTCTTCAAAACGAAGTGGACCACGTAGGCCTGGTGTTGCTGGTGACATCTTGCGCTCGTATGAGTTGCCAGGGCGCTCAGGGTACTGAGGTGCTGGTGCGATATTTGGTGTTGCCATTGTTATATCTCCTATAGGATAAGGGATTGAGGTTCCTCAGGGTTAATTCTGTCTGGTAGAGGGGGTTTTGTCATGGTAAATTAAAAGAAAGGACTGGAGCTTACTTCCACTGTAGGCATAACCATGTCCTGTGTTAGAGAGCATGCAAGGGCCAAAGAGTCCACAAAATCGTCGTGAGCATGCACTTCATCAGGTGCAGCCACTAAGAAGTTAGGTCCCTTGTACTGAACCTCGGCATCTGTCATTTGCTGGTAGAACTTCTTCCAAATGCGAAGTCGTCTGGTTTTTGCATGTGAGGGCCACGAAACCATCTGACGCTGGATTAGCGCCTGTAGGTGCTTCCATCGCTTAGATTGCTCTGTAGGGCTGGAGGTAACCGGCACTACTTCAGCACGAGGCATTAAAATCTTTAGGCGTCCGGCCACTGCATCACCTACACCGTTGGCATCTACTCCGATAGCAAGCACGTCATAGTTTCCTAAGAACTGCTGAATCTGGAAGTACTGTTCTTCCCAGTCATCTCCCTGCAGTTCCAACCAGTTAAGCACCCTATGATCATAGTAACCATACTCATCAGGACGATCCCAGTCTACCCAGACCACTGTGACCACTGTGCTGTCCATTTTACGAGCTGGGTCAATTCCAACCACAACAGGTGAACGGTGCCAAGATTTTACAATTTCTTGTGAGGTATCTCCAAGATCATCCATGATGCTAGATGTGACGAACATACCACGCTCAAGGAGCCACTTACAGTTGTAAGCCATCTGAAATTCATCAGAGTCTTCACCGATACGTAACATCTCTTTTCGAATGTACTTATCATAGTTAGGTTGGATCTTAGATACATCTTTCCAGTCCCACTGAAAATGGTTCTGCTTAGCATTACGGCCTTGAGTCTGACGGCGCTTGTTAAGCTGGATAGACCGGTAGAAGCCGTTCTTAGATGTTGTGGGGGTACCTGTCTTAACCATAGTTGCGTTGTAGTACGCACCCATAGGCGCAATTGACTTAGATACTACAAAGTCATCTGCTTCTTGACACTCATCTACGATAATGAGGTGGAATGACTTAGATTCGATCTTAGCTCTTGGGTTAGCAGTCATCATCATCAATGTACTGCCTGACTTCTTTAATTTTAGGTTTCTTACTACGCCCGGTGTCTTGGTAGGCATATCATCAATTTCCGGATCACCAAAGACTTCCATAGCTCTTTCAGAGGTAAGTCGGGACACTGTACGAGAATAAAGTGTTTCAACCTGGTTTTGAGTAGGGGCAAACATACCTACCCAGAGACCATCGCCAAACTTTCCAAGCAGCTCGGGGTACATTCTGGCTAAACGAGGGAGAATAACCATAAGTGTGGCCACTGTGTTGGCGATGGTTTCTGACTTTCCTGACTGACGTGAAGCCAGTGCAGTGATCTCTTCACCATCGTTGATGAGAACTGATTCAATAACTCTGCGTGCCAGAGGCTCTTGATAAGGGTGCAGGTTATATCCTACAAGCATTTCCATAAATTGCATGATCTTTTCGATAAGAACCTTGACAAATTCTTTAGACAGCTCATCAAGCGTGTCCACTTCCTCATCTTCTGGCAGAGGACTGTAATATTCGTCCTCCGGCAGATCTACTTCATCAAATTCACTCACTTAGGGAATCTCTCTGACAAAACATCTAAAATAGCGTGGATAGACTCTGCGGCTACTTTAGCCTCTTCTAAGTTGAACTGATCTTCTGTTTTCTGCCAAGTAGATAGATTACGACCAATAGAGTAGATAACTTGGTCAGACCAAGCCAGCAACTCAGGCGTAGATAACTTTGCTACTCTTTTTTCTATGCGAGTCTTAGGACGCTCTTCTTTTTTCTTAAACATCATATTCTTCCCCTCGTACTGTATCCCAATCAAATTCGCCTTGGGCCACTGGTCTCCCAGCAATTGCGTTTGTTAACGCCTGGCTTTCCTCATATTGTGCAACCCATTTACCTATGACAATAGAAAGGCGGGTAAGTGGAAGTCTAAAGACTAGGCCACTGCCAAACCTAAAAGGGTGTTCGATTTCTTGAGTAGTTGACTTCTCTACTACAACTTTAGGTTTTAACGGATATACCATAAAGTGCCAGAAGTATTTACTTCCAACATCATGCGTCTTGGCCACTGCCCTCTCCCTCTTGACATTCGTGGTCTGGAATTTCGTGCTCTAATACTAACATAGAACAGTCCCGACACTTGAACACCTTAGGAGGGCGGAAATTGTTTTGTGCGGTTGCACCCTCTAAAATTTCATCTCCAGGCCTGGCGTAGTTATTAATTACCTCAGGCCTAAAAAAGATTTCAGGAGGAAATGGCCCCCTAGCACCGTGTGAAGATTTAGGTACAGGATGACCTTGTTTTGTTTCTACCCTCTCAATGGACATTATTCAGCCGCTGGTGTTTCAGCCACTGCTTCAGCCACTGCCTCATCGGCCACTGCCTCAGCTACTGGAGCTTCGGATGTTGTTGCCTTTTTAGGTGCAGCCTTCTTTGCTGAGGCCACTGCCTCTTCGGCCACTGTCTCGATCTCAGTTGTCAAACGTACAACGAAGTCAGGAAGAATTTCATTAAGATCATATGGTAGGTGCATGTTGCAGAACACTTGGTGAACAGCACCTGGGTACTCAACTCGGAAGCCTGCTTCTGCTGTGCAATTTAGGCATTGTGCCATTTTATGGTCCTTTCGGGTATTTTTAAAGAATATTGGTATATCTTACACTAGGTTAGCGGTTTGCACACCCCTGTATTTACGGCTATACTATGACCAGGAGCTAAACCTCCAACACTAAAAACGAAACAAAAGAGTTACAACTAGCTTGGCAGACCGATGCCGGGCTATCTTTACCTAAGTGACAGTTACGTAAAGATTCGGGTTGGCTCTCTAGCCTAGGAGATAGTGTGAATTTATATGACAAAAGGAATTATCTAATCCTTGGGCTCGTAGCCCTCCTATCATTTGGGAACCTAATAGCTGCTCCAGCAAAGGCAGCAGCCCCCATTATAGGAAAATGCCTAACCCCACTAGGCGAGTACAGACTAGCCAAAAAATTAAACCCAAAGCAGCTTTACCAGGTATTGCAGCTTGCGGGGTTTAAAGGTCATTCACTTAAGGTGGCCTGGGCTGTAGCCATGAAAGAAACTCATGGAAACCCTATGGCACACAATTACAACCCTCGCACAGGAGATAACTCCTATGGGGTCTTCCAGATTAACCTTTACGGGGCTTTAAAGGGCCGTGTGAAGGAGTTTGGGCTTAGGTCAGCCAATGACTTACATGATCCGGTTACAAACGCTCAGATCGCCTACAGGATGAGTTCTGGGGGTAAGAACTGGACCCCTTGGCATGCAGACCCAGGTGAGCGAGATCACTGGCTAGTTCAGCAGTGGATCAAGCTCTGCCCTCAATATCTAAAGGCTTAGGCCAACAATAAAGAAGGCCCCGTAACTGGGGCTTTTTTATTTTCCTTCTGAAGTACCTGTATCAAAATGATCATTGCGACTCATTAAACTTGCATAGTTGCACCAAAGGCATTTATTTCCATGGTTAAGGTTGGCCCCATTAGTAGAGCCTTGTATCTTATTGTACTTACTATGTTCTTTGGCCCATTTTGGATTTTCTGAGTCTGGGTACTCTATAGCTTCGTATTCATCCTTATTCATTTTTTACCTGCCCTACGCTTGTTCTCTTTGGCAGTATTTTTGCCATGCTTGAGCGGGCGCAGATTGCTGGAGGAATCATTATCATGATTGTTGTCTTTATGGTCTACATCTGTGCCACGAGGTAGCTTTCCATGCTTCTTTTCATATTTAGCACGAGCAGCGTTTTTTGAAGTGGTATGCCACTTACCATTCTTATCTTTGTAGTGCTCTACGATAATCTTGCGACCACCATTAGCGGCAGAGCCTTTGTACTCTTTACCGCCAGCTACTTCTTTTTTCTTAGTAGTCATTCATATGCTCCTGATGATCTTTATGTGTCTTAAATCTACCACATTCATTGCAAGTAAGCCTCTCATGCTCCTCTAAAGATCCTAGAGCCTCTAAAGAGTTCTCATGAGCCACTGCCTGTGTATGACTGTTGATCGCTGCACCATAACGCTGAGCCGCCTCAACTACCTCTGGATCGTTCCAGGGGCGAGCTGAAGGAGATTTACGGTTAGCAACAACCTGACGGTTGGAATGGGTGCCATAAAAGATCTGTTTTCTTTTACCGGCCACTAGTTACTCGATTCGCCGCTTGCTCCACGCCCAGGACGTGCAACAAAAGTCTCCTTGTTAGGATCTTTTTGATAGCGAAGGCCTAGCGACCAGGTCCTAAAGGATCCAGCGCCATTCCTTAAATTTGGTGCCTGGCGCTGAGCTTTTGGTTGGTCCCTAAAATGATTTAGGCGTCCCATTATTACTCTTCTTCGTCAGTCTTAGCGGGAGGAGTCATGTTTCCGAGGTTCTTACGAGCCTCTGTAGCGCCTGCAGCGGTGCTAACATCAATGAACCTACCTTCAGACCTATCAGCCTTAGGAAGAACTTCTTGTCCTTCTTCATTTAGGTTCGTGATACCAGAGTCAACCTTTGGAACAATCTTTCCGTTAACCATGATAGCTGCAGATTCAGCTGTAGGGGCACGTTCTGGACCTTCAGCTTCTCCAGCTCTAACAGCAAGGTTATGAGACATAATCTTGGCGTCAAGTGACTCAGGATCAAATGCACTTGCAGCATCTCTTGCGTTAGCTCTAGAGTTTGAACTAGATGTCTTACTACATGCTGGGCAAGTAGGGCTGTTGATGCCGTTAGCAACGTGATTCTGGTGATCTGGTGATGGAGAGGTAAAGCTTTGTAGAGGGCCATCTTGTCCGGCTCGGTAAGTAATCTTAGAGCCTCGCTTGAGGGAACCAATCATTCTTCCAAATGAACGGCCCTTCTTGATAGCATCCTTGTATACATCTCCCATATGGGTGGCGCCTGTTACGTCGTGCTTTTCAAATACACGGTGCCCTGCCTCATCAGTATTTGGGTGCCAGCCTTGATGCCAGTACTCTATTTCTGGGCTTACTTGATCGGTAGTTGTTCGAGACGGTCCTTTGCTTGTGACACCATAACCTGTAGGACGAATTCCCTTAGGATCATTAGCATCTCCGTGAAATCCTTTGAACCTAGACTCAGAACCAGTTAATTCTTCTCCAGGATGTTCTGGGTGTGAAGTGTTAGCAAGGCTAACCTTTTCTCCAGACCTTGTCCTAAAGTAATCTGTAGTAGGGTTCAAATTACCATTAGCAGCGCTGTAGGTAGTTTGCTTTCCGCTCTTGAAACGTTCTTGCTCATTAATGGTTTGATAAGCCTCATGTAGATTTGCGCCAAAGTTGGCTTCGTTTGTTCCTGTAAACTTTAGAAGGTGATCATAATCAGAGTTACCTTTTTCATCTTCTTTAATACCTGCGTGATGCATGACGTATGCAGCCTTAGCATGAATGCCTGTTTCAAACATAGGATCGTTAACATCCACGTCTGGATTTAACTTCTTAGCAAGGCGCTTACCACGCTCGATGATTTCAGGGCTATTGCGGCTAACAAATGTACCGGTTGTAACGCCAGTACTAACCTGTCCTTGGAACTTACCTTGACGGACATCCGTCTGCTCCTTAGATTCTCCTGGAGCTGCAGCACCTGGAAGCTTATTTTGATCTAATTGGTGGACACCAGCAACATGTCCTCTGCTTGCTCTACGAATAGCATCTTCATTCTCGATGTCTTCAATAGACTTATCCCTATCACCTTCAGTGGCTGTAGAAATGTTAACAATGTTGCGGGCTGATCCTGCACGCTCTTCTTTAGGTTCGGCAGGAACAGAAAGAGGTGAAGCAACAGTCTTAGTATCCTTGTATGCCTTGGCACCTTCTTCATTGAAGTATCCGCCTTCTGGCTCTTTATGCATCTCTTCTACGGCAGCACGCTCATTCATGTGCCTTATGCTAAGGCCACGAAGGTGCTGGGAAGAGGCGTCCATAGGAACTGAGGCACGCTCTGCTTCATGCTTTTCATTAAGGGATGCGAGAGCTTTGTTACGATCCTTAAACATCTTCTCATGTGTTGGAGACTTAAATGTAGGGGTATATTCACTAGTAGTAGTTGTAGCCAGTGGATTTGCCCCAGGCTTAACAGGTTGACCCTTTTCATCAAAGTGGTCACTATTGATGTCGTATTCAGGCTTTACATTGCCTTCTTCATCCCAAAGATCTTGTTCACTCCAGTCTTTGGCTGGCTTAATAGCATTTGCATTGGCATCAAATTCACCCTTTTTATTGGAACCGGCAATTTGAGCAGAACGCCAAGCATCTTTTGCACCGTACGCAGTAAGGGCCTTATCAAGACGACCCTGACGCTCAGCACGTGTGAGCATGCGAGGAGTACCGTCTGGATTCTTTTCTTCTTCATGGTGTGTGGCGTAGGCCCAAGACATAGGTGGGGCATATGGTGCAGAGTTTTTAGCGGCAGAGTTGGTGAATCCAGCACCGGCCCAATTAACACCCTTTTTAGATTTAACCTCATCATTTGAGTTTTCTTTATTGTCTTCTTCTCCACCCTCATGATCTTCAAGCCCAACAGTTTCAGGATTAACGGATGTGTCTACCTCTTCACCAGGGCTTGCATCAGCTGAAGACTCTTTAGCTACTACATCTTTACCTGTACCAGAACGAATTTCATCATCTTCATTGCTTGAAGGTGCGCCGGATTCTACTGCCTCGTTGTATCCACCACTGACCTTATCAAGCGTTGCACGCTCGCCTTTAACAGCGCCGGTGCTCTCACCTGGACGTTCAGGACGTTCCTCAACAGGTGTACCCTTGTCAGCATGAGGGCTACGTAAAACCCCAGCTTTCATAGCATCCATGCGAACTTCTGACAGGGCTTTTGCTCCCTTAGCAGGGAGGGGAACGTTTATACCTTGTTCATCTTCATCGTAAGTTACCCCATAGTGTGAACGCAAAGATGAACCTTTTGCTTTTTCAGAAGCATTAAACGCTTCTTCTCCAGCTAACATATCTTGACGTTCAGATTCAGATTCTAGATCTTCATCACTAGGGTGTAGACCCATAGCAAATCCAGTTAGACGTGCTGAGTTTCCTGGTGCTCGAGTCTGTGCAATTCCAGTAGATTTTTCAATGGCTGTGCGTACAGAACGATCTGGTTCAGGAGCCGCAGGTCCGGTAGGGCGCAATGTTTCATCCGTATCAACAGCTTCGCCGTTACGTTCACGCATAGATGTGGTCAACAAGGCTTGCTGCTGTTCATTTGCTACATCTTGCAAAGCTTCTTCATGAGCAACGTTTACAGCGTCTTTTCCACGATTACGGGTTACGGCTTCACGTACTCTGTTCTTACTACGGTCAGACTTAATCTGTTGAACAATAAGACCGGAATCTCCACCAAAATCAGCAGTAGCGCCTCCGCCTGTGCGGGTCGCTTCTTCTTCCGGACTAACTTGCGGTCCTGACATAGGCAGAGCAATTTGCGGTGTTGTGCTCCTACCAGTAATTTCTTGCGGTAGCTCTACAGCGTTGCGTCCTCCGCCAATGCGCTTCTTAAATGCATCAAATTGACCCATAGTATTATTCCTTTTCCTGTCCGGCACCAAATTCACCAATGCGAGTAGAATCACCAAACGTATTTAGTCCTGCTTTACGATGTACTTGTTCTGCAGACATGCTGTAGTTTCCAGTTCCAGAACCAAATGAGTTGTCACCCATATGGTCATTTGCTTCTTCATCTGTAATTAAACCAGCAATATGAGCATGAGCAACATCTGCACGATCTGCTTTATACTCTGGAGCATCAAATTGAGAAGGTGTGCGTGTAGGTGCAGGTTCAAATGCGTTACCAAGAGATGGCAGAGGAGATCCAAACACTGGCTTGGATGGACCGTTATGTGCACGGCCTATCTCAGCATCACTATCTGGGGATTCCTTTAGAATAGGATTAAAAATTCTTGCATGAGCAGGACTTAAATCGGCTGCTTCACCCATAGTGATGTGTCCACCGGTAAATGCTTCAGATACTTCATCTGGGTGTGGTGTTGATCCATCAACAGCAGCTGGAGCAGAAAATGCTTTAGCTCCTGATGCTGCGGGTGTTACCTCTTCAAATTGATTTGGTGTGCGTGTGGGAGGAGTCTTACCATCTTCTACATCAGTAACATCCTCAGTGCCTGTCTCTTTATCAGCACCCGGTGTAACTTTATTAGAGTCGTACATTTCCTTTTGAAGGTTAGCTCCAATAACACCGTTACCCAAGCTACCCTTATCTAAACCTGCTAGCTGTGCATGTTGCCAGTGTGCTTTAGCTCCTGCAAGTTTTGCTGCTTCAAATTCAGGAGTACCCTCTTTATGTCCAGAGGCACGAGCAGCGGCAAGGCCGTAGTGCTCACTATTTTGTTCAAAGTTAATACCTGCACCAGCTAATGGGGCGGCTACCTTGTAAACTTCTTTATTCTTGTTCTCAGTGTCCTTATGCTTATGAGCAAGTTCATCACGTTCAATACGCTGTTGTTGGCCGTAGTCCATGACAAGCTTCTGTAGGGCAAACTTTTGCTTGACAGACCGGTTACTACCCCGAACCCCTCTAAGCGTACCTAGGTAGTTAATACCACCTGGTTGAACAATGTTCTGTCCGCTGGCGCTATTCAGGTTCATCTGAGGTTCCTATCTGTTCCGAGAGCAAAAGTTTAGCAACTCCGCCTTGTTCTGTAAGCACTTGAGCGTGTTTATTATAGTGGTGCAGGCAAAAGGCCAAAATGCCGTATGGGAGGGTTACAACCACCCCGGCACGGGCTGAACAGCCATCACACTGAATTCGCTGCTGCGATTCCTCCACCAGCTGCATC